>ERZ791626.141-NODE-141-length-87277-cov-16.304545_pt1 | contig 87277 bp, 71 predicted proteins | sample MGYA00510266_ERZ791626 | MGnify/ENA primary metagenome ERZ791626 (study PRJEB30046, sample SAMN00715208) | human gut metagenome | study: EMG produced TPA metagenomics assembly of the A metagenome-wide association study of gut microbiota in type 2...
TCTTGGAACCATATAAACAACTGTACTACAATATTTTAATTTATAGAACTCCTCTAAATATTCTTGCATATTCTATAAATTATCAAATAGACAGTTTTAGCTTTATTTTTTACTATAAATACCGATATTTTACTAACACATTGAACATCTTTATACCCCCTTCGAGAATCTATGGATAAAACCATATAAAAACAAACAATAACAAATATTTAAAAAATAAGGGACTCCTCAAAAGAGTCCCTTAATACAAATTACTATAAACCAAAGATTTATATAAGTGTTAAAATTTAATAATACACATATTTATTTTACATATTACATTTTGACAGCTTTTTAACATAAAAACATATCATTATAACACTGTACATAAATTTTCTTATAATTCCGTCCCAACATCAAAGCAGGGACACACCTTTGTCCACTCTTCCGGTTCTATCACACCGTCACCGTCCAGGTCCGGACTCAGGTCGCGATGTCCTACTATCCGGCGTGTCTGGAAGTCCATGGCAAGCACTCTCACCAGCACCCTGAGCGAACGCTTCTGAAGTTCCGTACGTGTGTCGGCAGGACGTCCCTGCTCGTCCAGTCCTCCTTCGTAGCACACACCGATACTGTGCCGGTTATATCCTTTGGCGTGCGCTCCGGGACGGTCTACCGGACGCATCGTACATATTTCTCCGTCGCGCCTTACATAATAATGATACCCGCATCCGTCGAACCCGCGCTGCCGGTGCATTTCCTCCAATTGACGGGGCGAGAGCGGAACATCCGCTCTCGTTGCCGAACAATGAATGACAATCATGTCAATCTTTCTCATCACACCCTCCTTTCTTTCCGGTCAGTATGCAATACAGACACTTGATTATCCTGATCAGAATCCATTTTACCTTTCCAGTCATACATTCCTCCTTGTTTTTTATATTTCACATCTGTCCGCATCTCCCTTCCGGAGTCTTACTCCTCTTTTTTAGGCTTTACCGGCACACGTTCGTAGCTCAGCGAATTCAGAATGTCCGACAAATCGGCTCCCGGACGGAAGTTGATATGCGCCTTCTTTATCAGTCCGGTGTGATATTCTTCCTCCGTGACACTACCCTCACCGTTCAGACCGATCTGAAACGAACCCAGGTCGCCCAGACGCACGATTTCTCCGGCACACAGACCGTCACGCATCACCGTACCCAGCGAAATCAGCACCGCCATCGTATCGGCACGTGTCACCGTACACATCTGCTGAATACGGTCCGCCATTTCACGGATTCCCATCTCGCCGCGTGCCTGTGCCAGGGCATAATATTTGGCACTACCTTCCAGATCATTAGGTTTCTTTCTTGCTACTACCGAATAAGTCACTGCTCTTTCCATAATCTTTTTACTTTTTAAATGATTAAAACGAATACCTGTTGAAAGCTTTCAATCTCTTTTCTGTATCACAAAGATACATAGCCAGTTCCGGGCAGTGTCCGTCACCGTCCGCCTACAGGATTGCATTGTTACGATAAAAATAAAAAAAACACAGGCCGTACAGTTCGACGCCTGCCGGTGGAAAACCGTCTGCGTAAATGCTGTACAGCCTGTGGAACCTCTCTGCTACCGCACCTGTCAGTTGGCGCGGCTCAGTTTGATATTGTCGATAAACCAGCGGCGATAGACACTGCTGCCCGAAGTAGCGGCAGTTCCACACCGTCGGTCAGCATGTTCAGTGTGTTGCGCACATATCCGTCTACGGTAATGTTCAGGCGGTTCTTCAGCATGGTCAGGTCGAAACCGAAGTCCCACTGCTGGCTGGTTTCCCAGGTCAGGTCCGATGCCACCGGCGCACCCAGTGTAGCATATTTCGCCATCGAGCTGCCCTCACCGAACGTGAAGCCGGCAAAGTCGCTTACCGAAATCAGACGCATGTATGTATAGTAAGAAGAAACATTCTGGTTACCCAGGCTACCGAACGAAGCACGCAGCTTCAGGTTGTCTACATATCCGCTCAGCGGCTTGAAGAACGGTTCTTCCGAGATACGCCATCCCACAGAACCCGAAGGGAAGAATCCCCAGCGGCTTCCGGCAGCAAAACGCGATGTACCGTCGTAGCGTCCGCTCGCCTCAAACAGGTAGCGTCCCTTGTAGTCGTAGTTCACACGGCCGAAGAAACCAGCCAGCGCATATTCGCTCTGTCCGCCGCCCACTTCGGTCAGCACTTCACCCTCGGCATTCTGTCCCACCAGGTCGAGGTCGTCCAGCGAAGTAGAAGTCAGGTTCTGTCCCGCAGCCGAAACATTCTTCAGATACATGCGTTCGTAGTTGAAACCGACCACTCCCGTCACGTGATGTGCTTCGCCGAATGTATCTTCGTAGTTGGCAAAAACGTTTGCCGAATAATAGTTGCGTGTGTTCACCGATTCACTCAGCTTGTTCAGACCGGCTCCGGTAGCATACGACAGCAGCGGTCCGTCCGGATATTCGCGGTAGAACAGGTTGTTCGAACGGTGTGTATTGCGTGTCTGGTACAGACGGTAGGTAAAGTCACCCGTCAGACTCAGCTGTTTGATCGGTGTGATGACCAGTCGTGTAGTATTCGAGAAGTCATTCGTGCGGTTCACGTTGCGGTGCGATCCCTCACCCAGCATGATATGACGTCCGTTGCCCACCTTATAGTTCAGGTAAGGAGTACCGTACAGCCATGAGCCGTCAGGGTTCTTCATCGGGAAACATGCCAGCGCGTGACGTCCGCTGTAACCGATGGTATCGTCGATGCTTCCGTTACCCTGGAAAGTATACTGCGAGCCATAGAACGAAGTATTGTTGCTCAGCGTAGCATAGCGGTTGATGGTAAAGTCAATCTTCGAACGCAGGTTATACTTGCGGTAGATATCCGGATTCATGTTCAGGATACCTTTCTGATAATCGTATGCCCCGCTCACCAGGTATTTCACATCCTTCGTACCCCCGCTCAGCGAGATGCTGTGCTGCTGGGTAGGACGACGGTCGTTGTACATCATGTGCCACCAGTCGTAGTTGCCGTAGTACACCCACTGACGGCGACCGTTTCTTGTATCTTCCACTACCCACGGGCGGTCGGGGTTCTCCGTCTTGTCGTTCACACGGGCCAGCAGCTGCTGCATGTCGTAGTCGGTATAGTCCACGTAGTTCGTGCCGTTCTTCGCACGCCAGAAGGTGTTTACCGTATACACCGACCAGTAACCGGTTGTTTCGTAATCGGTAGTCGTGGTAGGAGCCTGCCATCCCAGACGGCCGCTGTAACGCACGGTAGCCTTTCCGTCCTGTGCCGAGCCCGACTTGGTTGTGATCAGAATCACACCGAATGCCGCACGCGCACCGTATACTGCCGCAGCCGACGCATCCTTGATGACCGAGATAGACTCCACGTCGTTCGGGTTCACACGGTCCAGTTCACCCACCGCACCGTCTATCAGCACCAGCGGACCGGCACTGTTGATAGAAGTCGTACCACGCACGTTGATGCTGGGCGAGCTGCCCGGCACACCCGACGAGGTAGTGACATTCAGACCGGCTACCGAACCTTGCAGCATGTTTGCCAGCGACTGCGTCGCACGGTTCTCCAGCTTCTCGCTGCCCACCGTAGCCACGGCTCCCGTCAGGTTCACCTTCTTCTGCGTACCGTAACCGATAACCACCGCCTCATCCAGCATGATGGCATCTTCCTGCATATATACCACAATATTTTTCTGTCCCGGTTTCACCTTCACCTTTTCGGTAAGATAACCCACATAAGAGAAATTCAGAGTAGCCCCACCGGCAGGTATCTGAAGCTCGAAGGCTCCGTCTACATCAGTAATGCTTCCCTGAGTAGTTCCATCGATGACGATAGACACCCCGATAAGCGGTTCCTGCAAGGCATCCAGTACCTTACCCGATACTGTTCTGTTCTGCGCCGACAGCGTAGAGACACTGCCCGTCAGCAACAGCAACAGCAAAAAAACATACGAATTGAAAACTTTCATAAATAAATATTTAGTAAAACATTAAGTAGCTTGTCGGTGCATCCCCGTTCAGCGAGGCAGGTAAGCATCCGTCGAGAACGCCTTCGGACGTTGCATCTGCTCGGTCCATTCGTGTCCGAACTCATCGCGCACGGTGATGGTCAGATCCACGTCGGCATCCGCCGCCTTCACCTTGAAGAAATGCGTAAAGTTTTCGGTAATGAAGCTCGGTGTAGAGCTCAGTGTCGACGAGTTGAAACGCTTCACGCTCAGCGCTGCCACATGCAGCGGATCGTAAGCCCATACCTCCTCGGGAGCAAGCTTGTTGCCCTTCTCGTCGGTCACCGTCAGCGTCCAGCGCGGATTCCAGTTCCAGATGTTTATCAGCACCTCGTTGTCCTTGTTCACCGGATAAGCATCCACATAGCGCTGGAATTTCGCCTTGACCGAAGCCGGTACACTGGCCGGCATCTGCGGCACATCCGCCATCGAGAAATGCACATTGTTCAGGTCGTAGCTGCGGAACTGGTAATCCTCCGTCCATCCCGTAGCCTTGTATATCCATTCGATGTCCGTTCCGTTCACATCCCATACCGAGTATCCGCCCGGTGTTCCGTCGGGACTGATGTGCACACCCGGAGTAAGGTAGCCCGACCACCACCACGAAGCGCATATCGCACCCGCGTTATGTTCGTACACCTCGCGTCCGCCCGTTACGTCATCCTCCGGAGTCACGTTGAAACTCAGGTGCGTATGTCCGGTCACGAAATGCACCTTGTAGCCGTCCAGCACGTCCAGCAGCTGCGTAGTGTTCAGCACATCATGGTCTATCTTGAAACCTTCCGTCTGCGACGGGTAGAACAGCTGTGCGTGCATCACCACTACCAGCGGTGTCGACTTGTCGACATATGCCAGATCCTTCGACAGCCAGCTCAGCTGTTCGGCCGACACACGCTTCTCGTAGTCGCGCGAGGTAGTGCCATCGTAGTTGCTGCAATCGATATCATCCAGCACCACGTAGTGCACCTTTCCGATGTTGAACGAATAATATGTCGGAGCGATATAATCCATGAAACGGCTTCCCGCCTCCTCATCGCTCATAGCCTTGTAGTCATAGTCATGATTTCCGATAGTATGGAAAATCTGAAGTCCCTTCACCTGATTGTTGATGGTATTCAGGTACTCAGGCAGCGCATAACTGTTCGAATACCAGTACAGGTCCCAGGTCATGTCGCCCAGCGTAATGGCATACATTTTTTCGTGCTGATGCAAGGCACGGTAGCTGTTCAGATCCTCGGTAAAGTCCATAAACTGTCCCAGGTCGCCCGTGCGGTTGGCCAGATGCATATCGCCCAGCATAAACACCTTATAATTATCCTGTCCTTCCACCTCAGTCAGCGAGAAATCCACACGCTCCGTTGTAGCGGCGTCCCCCTTCATCATCTTGTAGAACTGAGGCAAGACTCCCTCGGCAGGAACTTCATATCCCGAAGGAACGGAGATAAACACATACCCCCATTTCTTTTCCGACTGAAGCTGGTAGATACCCCGTTCGTCGGTCACGCTCACCTCTACACCGTCCGATACCACAACACCCTGCACCGGACCGTCGGCTGTCGATACCACCCCGTACACCGTCGTTCCGGCATCCGGCGTGAAATCAATTCCCTCTACTATATTAATATAGGTAGTACCAATCTGTTTCTTGCGGTCACCACGCTTGATGAACACCCGGTACGTACCGCTTTCGCATCCGTCGGTAAGCTTTATGGTAAAACTGTTTTCCGAAACACTCACCAGCACACACGTATACGAGATTCCCCCTGTCGATTCCAGAATAATCACATCCGATTCCGCCGGCTTGTTACTCCCGGTCACCTGGAACGTATATTCCCCTCCCTTGGCCACTTCTATCAGCGAAGGGCATTCAAACTGTACATCGAAGCTGTCCGCTACAGCTTCCGTCATTCCATCGTTGCTGCACGCCATCAGCGGCAAGACAGCAATCAGCAAAAACCAAAGTAAATACGCTGCAAATTTTTTCATTTTATTTTTAAATTGTAAATTTTCCCTACCTGTTCCTTACCTTTTCATTACCAGTTATCTACATGACAGCCAGTGTTTTTCAAGCAATTAAAAATCCTTAATTTTCATTGCGCAAAATTAAAGGCAGCGTATTTCAAAACAGAAACGCGCATGTGGCAATCCTGTTTCAAAACGGTTAAGTTTCCGATGCAGCATACACACAAAAAACGGGGTGTGAATACCTGGCTATGTCTTTGTACGGCACAGCATATTGCCGGCAGATAAAATCAAAGCGCAGATGAAGCTAAAAAAGTTGTGGCACAGACTTCTAAACTCGAATGTTGAACAGCCCTACTGTTTGGCGGAATAAAAAATAATGCTTACCTTTGCAATACGAAAGTGCCCGTGCGAGCTTAGTCGTCGCATCTGCACTATAAAAAGGAATTAGAGAAGTCTCAGTCATTACGACTGGGACTTCTTGCTTTTAACAGTCAATCATCCTCAGAAAGTTTCTTTCAATCTATTTTTTCCTCATCCGATTCTGAAAAAGCGTCCAGGCCTCCGCCGTTAAGTTTCCGATGCAGCATACACCCCGTGTCAGTTAAAATAAAATCCTTATCCGACCTTTCCTGTTAACAGTTCTTCTTCCAAAAAAGCAAAAACATACTTAGGACTCTGATAATAAAATGCAGCCTCCTCATTCATTACTTTCTGATACGTATCCGAGTTAAAAACAAATGAAAGCGCCTGTTCCATTGTTAATTTCCTGTTCTTCTCCATCAGTAACAGTGCAAGGTTCTTTACCATATCTGCCATCATTTCCTTTTTCTCATTCATATTCGCTTCAAGTATTTTATAGCACGTTCCGTACCGAAAAAATATTGTATTGTTACTCCTTTCATATATTGCAAATTACGGACAAGTGTAGGCAAATCAATTGAATGATTTTCATACTTCCATAACTGTACTCCCACTCTATCGTCAGCAATAGGTCCTATTACCACATCATAATCATGAACAGGCTGATCAGACGGATTATTACGGTTTAAAAGTATAAATTCAGCCCATTCTTCAGAGTAATTTTCAAACCTTAATACGCGCAAACTGTCCCATGCATCTTCGCTTATTTCATATTCCAACACAACAGGGCTTCCGGATTCCAGCTGTTCCATTTTCACATGCGCCATATTTAAAGCCTGATTGTAATCTGCTGAAAGATAAAAACCTCTCCCAAAATCCTTATTAGGTTTAGACTTCAGCAAATCAATTTCCAGAAACTCCTTATTCGTCCCATGATACAGCCTCATACCAGCGCCCCTCCGTGACGGTGACAATACTCAGCTATATCGTCCACCATCGAAGCAAACGACTGAGTATGCACATAATCATAATGGCGATCGATAAAATCAATCCCTTTGAAACGACTCAGGTAATTGAATGCCTGCTTCATCGAAAGTCCGTATTTACGTCCGAACTCCCTGATGAAAATAATCGTCCACTCCATTTTATCCTTTATATCATAATCCATATCTACAGCTGTTGATGATACATATGCAAATATAATGATTTTACTCATTCTTTCCTCATCCGATTCTGAAAAAGCGTCCAGACCTCTAGTGTTAAGTTTCCGATGCAGCATACACACAAAAAAACGGGGTGTGAACCACGCCGCGATGCCGCAAACGTGAGGTTCACACCCCGTGCAAGTATATATCATAGTTTCTTTATCTTACGGCTCCCCCAGTCCCCGCACGATCACCTCCACCTCCGGCTTGAGGAAAAACTTGCGGTGCTTGTCGTGGCCCAGTGCCGCCAGCCCTTCGCGGATGGACGGACAGCGGTACATCCACCGGTACAGATTGCGCCGTGCCGTTTCCGGCGAACGGTCGGGAAAATACAGACAAGCCAGCTCCGACTTGCCGTAGATACGCAGACGGAATTCCCCGTCGCCGTGTTCATTTTCTTTCATACCGCATCCCCTTTCCGGCACGTCCGGCTTCCTTGCGCGGCGATACCCGTTCGAAAGCCGCCCCGTCCAGCATCCCCTTCAGCACCATGCCCGGACGGAAACGCACCCATATCTTGTTTATCATCGATTCGTGGAAGTCAGCCTCCAGCCGCACTCCCTCGCTTTTCACTCCCACCTGAAGCGAACCCAGCTCACCCAGACGGACAATCTCGCCGTTGCACAGCCCGCGGCAGACCTCCTCTTCCAGCGCCACAAGCACCGCCAGCGTATCGGCACGTGTCACCGTACACCGCCGCTGAATACGGCGCGCCATGTCGCCCAGCGTCACCTCTCCCCGCGCCTGTGCACGGGCATAATACGTCATCTCTGCCGAGATATCACGCGGATCAACCCGCGGAACCACCGAATAAGTCACTGCTCTTTCCTTCATCATTCTTCCGTTTTAAATTGTTTGCCGGCGCAGTCACAGGCGTACCCGCGAACTCGCCGATTTTCGTCATGCTGGGATTATACCCGTAATATACCTTTCCCGTCGCCCCGTTGCGGTGCTTGGCTACCGTGGCGATGCCCATGCCCCGCGTAGACCACCCCGTATCGGGATCCACCCGGATGTGATAACGCTCCGGACGGTGCAGCAGAATCACCAGGTCGGCATCCTGCTCGATGGCCCCGCTCTCGCGCAGGTGACGCAGCTCCGGACTCCCCGCCCGGTCTTCCGCCTGACGGTTGAGCTGGCTCGACACGATGACCGGACAACCCAGAGAGCGCGCCAGCCCCTTCAGCTTGCGGCTGCACTCCGCCACCTCCTGTTCACGCGTACGCCCCGGATTCACCGTGGCAAGCAGTTGCAGATAGTCGACGATAAGCAAGCCCAGCAGCCCCTTTGCCCGCAGCGACTTGGCGATGACACACAACTGGTCGACGTTGATGTACGGCGTATCGTCGACATGCACCGGCAGCATGCTCATCCGTTCCGCCGTACGGTGCACATCCTCCACCTCCTCCGGCGAGAGCCTGCCCTGACGGATACGCAGCGGATCGGCCGAACTCTCCGCCAGTACCATGCGCTCGCCCAGTTCCGAAGCCGTCATCTCCAGCGTGAAGAACACCACCGGCACACCCGCCATCGCCGCCTGACGCGCAAAGAACAAGTCGAGTGCCGTCTTTCCGTCGGCCGGACGCGCCGCCGTAAAAATCAGGTTGCCCGGCTGCCATCCCCCTGTCATCTCGTTCAGCCGCTGCAAGCCCGTAGGCACACCCGTCAGCCCGTTCACAGCCAGTTCCTGCCGGCGGTCCACCAGCGCCACCGTATCATCCATCACCTCCGGCATGGGGTGCAAGTGATTCTCCAGCGGCGAGTCCTCGAGCAGCGCCCCCAGTTCCCGCTGCGTATCAATCAGCACATCATACACATCACACGTCATATCGTTTGCCGCCGCCAGCTCCCGTGTCAGCGCCTCCACCAGCTTCCGCCGCAGGTAATACTGAAACAGGATGCCGCAATGATACTCCAGGTGAGCCGACGTAGCCACCCCCGCCGCCAGTTTCGCCACGGCAAACGGACCGCCCGCATCGTCCAGCCGTCCCAGAGCACGCAGCTCCTCGGTCACCGTCAGCATATCCACCGCCGCTCCCCGGGCATACAGCGCGTTTATCGCCTCGAACACCACCCGGTGCGCCGTCAGGTAAAACATCTCGGCACGCAGACTTTTCAGCACCAACGCCTGAGCCGAACGCTCCAGCAGGCACGCCCCCAGTACCGCCCCTTCTATTTCTTCCGCATAAACCATCCCCATAATCCTAAAAATATGACTGCTGTCCGATACAGCTTTTCACATTACTGAAAAACCGATTGCCTTTACGGATAATCCCTCCTGTTAAAATCATTGCTTAACTTTTATATATCAACAAGTTACTGAGGGTTTGAAAAGTTTTATCGGACAGCAATGATTGACAATTTAAAAAGTTTCATCAGACAACACAGATAAAAATATAATCAATTGAGTACAAAACTCTTCATCTGTAAATACTTCAGCGCCGTACGAGCCCGGTCGATAGACGGCAGCATGCAGAGATACATCTCGATGTTTCCCACCGCCTCCTCTCGCTCGGCCAGCGTCAGTTTCCCCCACGCCTTGCGCGCCGCCTCGATGTCGAGGGCAGGCTGCCGCGTCATGTCGTGATACTGTTCCCAGAACACCTCGAACATCTCGTCGCCCGCGCTCCTGCGCCTTCCGTCCGCACCGTTTTTCACCCGCATGCGGCACAGCGTATCGTAGTGCAGCAGACGCAGCTTCGAACAGTTCTGCACCTTCATCACCTCCACCACACCGTTCTGCTCCAGCTCTCCGATAAAATGGTTCACATGCCTCCGGCTCCAGGCGAAGCGCAGACTCAGCTCCCTTCCTGAGAAAAACAGCTCGCCCCGTTTCAGGCATCCAGGGGTATCACCCTGATCGGTAAAGCACGCCGCCATGAGCAGATACACATACGCCTGCGAGTCGGAATGCCACTTTCCGTACATTTCGGCAAACATCTGGGTAAGCAGTCGCCTCGAAAGTACCAGAAAGCCCAGATTGCCAGGATTTTTCATAGTTGTTATCACCTCCATAATTCTTCATTTTTTTACGCAACCCGAAAGGGCGGGCCACCACCGTCACCAAAGTGTAGCATAGCAAACCCTCAGAGTTACAAGTTATTACAATGTCCGGCGGGCCACAAGAGCACCACCAGTGTTGCCACCCTTTCCTATTATATATTAAAAGAAAGAGTAAAAGCAAGGGAAGTTTTTCTCGCAAAGAAAAACGTTCAGCCACGATTTTTCCGTTATCTTTGTGTCATCAACAGAACCTGACAGGTAAACTTCCGTTCTTGTCTTTCACCGGTAAAAATACCGATTGGCAGAGTATTAATTACTGCCCTATACGGCAGAGATAACCCCCGAGAGACAAGACTAATGAAATATTTCGAAAAATTATACGCTTCGTGCGAGCCTACGAAGCAACAGACAGACGAGTGGCTCAAAGAATTAAGAAAGTTCATCGATACACTGTGCGCCCTGTCGCACGTATCGAAGTCGGAAATCCAGCGCATCACGGGCATCGGCACGCATACGTGTTTCGACACCGTCCGCAATTTCCGTTTCAAGACGCTGGCCACCTTCTTCAAGGCAGCCGAACAGGTGTGCGAGATAGATTTCGACGTAACCACCCTGAGACTGATCATAGAGAGCTGCATCATGCACAAGACGAACCTGATAGTACGCGAGGCCGATCCCGACGAGGAGCCGGGAGAAAACGAGTTCAGGATTCTGAAGCAGCTTTCCGTGGGCACGGACTCCCGAAAAGGCAGCCCTACGGGAAAAAAAGCTGAAAAGTTGAAGTAAACATCAGGAAGTTTACCCGGATATTCGTACAAAAGCTCCGGCTTTTCGTACGAATATCCCAAAAAATCTCCGGACATTGTCCGCACATGATGCCGGCATCCGGAGATTTTTTTGTACCAATCGACAAAAAAACGGATAAATTGACAAGCCAGTCCGTTTGCGTCCACATTCGGAAAAAGACGGCAGTCCTTGTGTAAAAATAAAAAAATTGAACAATCATATCTAAAAAAAGGGTTAAAATAAACCTTTCTGCATATAAATTTGTTATCTTTGCGCCGAAGAACGACTTCCTATGCGGCTGTGGGAGCGGATCCTAGACAGAAGCACGATGTGCGTCATCTTCCATTTTTGGAGATAACAAACTGATTCATAGTGTTTTTCAGACGCTAGGAAGGAGAGAGAGGTACATCCGTACCTCAACAAACATTCAATCAAGAAAAAAGGGAACAAAAAACCAGAAGGACAAACATCCACAGACATGGAAAAAGAACAGGTATGGCTTCCCCTGCAGACGGTGTACAACAAAGAACTTACAGTAGCCGCCTATCTCAAAGAGCAGGGCATCGAGCATTACATCCCCATGACATACGAGCTCCGCGACACCGGGCGCGAGGGTGAATGCAGCCATGTACTGGTACCGGCCATCCATAACCTGATTTTCATCCACTGTCCTTATGACGCCAACTGGTGCCGGCAGTTCGCCTCCGAAGCCCCGCTGCCCGTCTATTTCCTGAAGAAGGAACGCAACGGCAACGACTACTGTACGGTGAGCGAACGCGACATGCAGAACTTCATGCATGCCACCAACCCCGACATCCAGGGCACGCGGTTCATCGATTCCGAAAAGCTTCGCGGCAAGCGCAGCGTCCCCGTCCGGGTAGTACGCCGCGGTCCGCTCTACGGTGTGACCGGCAAGTTCCTCCGCTACGGAGGCCGCCACTACATCGCCATCGAAATGCCCCAAAGCACCGCCCTGCTCAAAGTGAGCTACACCTGGTGCGAAACCATCGAAGAGTAAATTCAGAAAAACAATATAAAATCACTAACAGACAAGCATGAAACTAAAAGCTTTATCACTTGTTATTTTTATGGCATGTTCGCCCCTGCTCATGGCGCAGTCGGGCATGACCGACCAGCAAGTGCTGGAATATGCCAAAGATGGAGTAAAACAAGGCAAAGACCAGCGTACCATAGCTACCGAGCTGGCACGCCGCGGTGTGACCCGCGAACAGGCGGAACGCGTAAAGAAACTGTACGAACAGCAGACAGGTACCGCTGCCGGCGACATGACCGGAACCGCCAAAGCCGAAGCACGCCTGCGCGAGCAGACACAGGAAGACAATTCCACCATGCTCGACGAACAGCCACAGGCACAGGAAGTGGCACAGCAGGACGCCGTATTCGGCCGCAACATCTTCAATACCCGCAACCTTACGTTCGAACCGAACGTCAACATAGCCACCCCGCCCAACTACCGTCTCGGTCCGGGCGATGAAGTGGTAATCGATATCTGGGGAGCCAGCCAGAACACCATCCGCCAGCAGATCTCGCCCGACGGAACCATCAACCTCGAACAGCTCGGCCCTGTATTCCTGAGCGGCATGAGCATCGAGCGCGCACAGCAGTACCTCACCGGCGAGCTCCGCAAGATCTATTCCGACCAGAGCAACCAGATACGCGTCACACTGGGCAACACCCGCACCATCCAGATTAACGTAATGGGCGAAGTGATACAGCCGGGAACCTACGCCCTCTCGGCCTTCTCTACCGTATTCCACGCCCTCTACCGTGCAGGCGGTGTGAGCGGCATCGGTAGCCTCCGTAACGTGAAAGTATCGCGCGGCGGACAGACCGTAGCTACGGTAGACGTCTACCAGTTCATCATGCAGGGCAAGACCCGCGACGACATCCGCCTGGAAGAAGGCGACGTGATCATCGTTCCTGCCTACGAAGAACTGGTACAGATTACAGGCAACGTGAAACGCCCCATGCGCTACGAAATGAAGAAAGGCGAAACCCTTTCTACCCTGCTGAAATATGCCGGCGGATTTACCAGCGACGCCTATACCAAGAGCCTGCGCATCGTGCGCCAGAACGGTAAGGAATATCAGGTAAACACCGTGGATGACACCGACTACAGCGTATGCCAGCTGCACGACGGCGACGTAATCACCGCCGAAGCCATTCTGGACCGCTTCACCAACAAGCTGGAAGTGCGCGGCGCCGTATACCGTCCGGGCATCTACGAGCTGGGCGGCAAGCTGAACACCGTACGCGAACTGGTAGAGAAAGCCGACGGACTGATGGCAGACGCCTTTACCGGCCGTGCCGTACTGTACCGCGAGCGTGAGAACAAGACCCGCGAAGTGAAGCAGATAGACATCCGCGCCATCATGGACGGCAGCCAGCCCGACATCCCGCTGCAGAAAAACGACGTACTCTACATCCCCAGCATCCACGACCTGGAAGACCTGGGCAACGTACAGATATTCGGCGAAGTAGCTCATCCGGGCGACTATCCGTATGCCGACAACATGACACTCGAAGACCTCGTGATCACCGCAGGCGGTCTGCGTGAATCAGCTTCCGTAGTACGTGTCGACGTGGCACGCCGCGTAAAAGATCCGAAGAGCACAGAAAGCCCTGCTACTATCGGACAGAACTTCTCTTTCGGCCTGAAAGACGGCTTTGTGGTAGACGGCGAACCGGGATTCACTCTCCAGCCTTACGACCAGATATTCGTACGCCGCAGCCCGGGCTACAGCGCACAGCAGAACGTGGTAGTAGACGGTGAAGTGCTTTACGGTGGAACCTACGCCCTGAGCAGCAAGAACGAACGCATCAGCAGCATCATTGCCAAGGCAGGAGGCGCCACTCAGTTTGCCTACGTAAAGGGAGCCAAGCTTACCCGTGTAGCAAACGACGAAGAGAAACGCCGCATGCAGGATGTAGTGGACATGATGCGCAAGGAAATGGGTAACGGAGCCATCGACTCACTCGGTCTGAAAGTACTCGACACCTTTACCGTAGGTATCAACCTGGAAGAAGCCCTTGCCAATCCGGGCAGCGATGCCGACATCGTATTGCGTGCAGGCGACGTAATCAGTGTGCCCGAATACGTGAACACCGTGAAAATCAGCGGTGCAGTGATGATGAGCAACACCGTATCCTATAAGCAGGGCGAAAGCGTGAAATACTACCTGAGCCAGGCAGGAGGCTACAGCCAGAACGCCAAGAAGAGCAAGAAGTTCATTATCTACATGAACGGCCAGATAGCCGAAGTGAAAGGCAGCGGCAAGAAGCAGATCGAACCGGGCTGCGAAATCATCGTGCCCAGCAAGCGCCACAAGCCGAACCAGTTAAGCAGCATACTGGGTTATGCCACTTCGTTCGCTTCACTGGGAACCATGGCAGCATCCATTGCTAACTTGATAAAATAATATAGATTTCTCATAAGCCACAGGAAAACATCCTGTGGCATTTTCCTCTTTATAAAACCTATGACCGAAAACAAGAACTACCAAAATCCGGACGTACAGGAGCCGGAAAACGACTCAATTGAAATAGATTGGATGGGAATATTACATAAAATTATTGACATCCGTAAAACACTCTACAAGGCAGCCGGTATAGGTGTTGTGTTGGGCATTATCATAGCTCTGAGCATCCCCAAACAATATACTGTAACAGTCACCCTTTCTCCCGAAATGGGTGGAGATACGAAAGGTGGGGGACTTGCCAGCTTGGCTTCTTCGTTTTTAGGTGGAGCAGCAACCAGTAGTAGCAACGATGCACTGAACGTAACTCTTGCACCAGATATCGTAGCCTCTACTCCATTCGTACTCGAACTATTTAATACCCGTGTACAGACACTTGACGGCGAATTGGATACAACTCTAGTAGCCTATTTGGATGAACAGAAACAGCCCTGGTGGGGATATATTAAAGCTGCTCCTGGTATGGCTATCGGAGCTATCAAGTCACTTTTCACAGAAGAAATAGATACTGCATCCGTATTGAATCCTTTCCAACTAACTCCCAAAGAAGCATCAAAGGTAGAAGCCATTAAACAATCTATCTATGCTGATGTCGATAAGAAAACAGCTAAAACCACTATCAGTGTAACCTTACAAGATCCCAAAGTAACAGCCATTGTAGCCGACAGCGTAGTAACTAAACTCCAACAGTATATTATCGACTACCGCATCAAGAAAGCAAAAGAAGACTGTGCCTATCTGGAAGAACTATATAAGGAACGCCAACAGGAATATTACCAAGCACAAAGCAAATATGCACATTACTTCGACAGCAACCGCAATATTGCGTTTCAAAGCGTACGTGCCGAGCAGGAACGTTTGCAGAATGACATGAACCTTGCCTATCAGGTATATAGCCAGGTAGCACAACAATTACAAGTTGCCCGTGCCAAGATACAGGAAGAAAAACCGGTGTTTGCAGTTGTAGAACCAGCCACTGTTCCTTTAAAGCCTTCAGGAACAAGTCGAAAAGTAATTCTAGTAGGAGTTGTATTACTTTTTGTTTGTGGTGCAGGTGCATGGAGTCTATTAGGAAAAAGGTATTGGTTAAAATTAAAAAATGAAATTCGATAGTAAAAACAATAAACTCACAGAGTTATGTTATATGTACTCATTGTAAAATAATGAACAACAATAAAAATAAACAATTAGCTATAAACATTATAGCCCAACTCATTGCATTTAGCATACAAATAGGAATTAGTTTTTTTTTAACTCCATTTATTGTTAAATCTTTAGGAGCTGCCGCATACGGCTTTGTTGGCTTAGCTAATAATATTATCAGCTATACAACATTAATAACAATAGCTCTAAACTCAATGGCAGGGAGGTTTATTACCATTAGTGTACACCAAAATAATATAGAAAAAGCAAACACATATTTTTCCTCTGTCTTCTTTTCAAATTTAGTCATCAGTATCTTCTTATTTGTTACATCAACAATATTAATTTTTTATTTAGAAATTTGTATCAATATACCATCTGATCTAATTGGGGATATTAAGGCTTTATTTGCTTTACTATTATTAAACTCTATTATAGGACTCGTCACGAATGTTTATGCAGTGTCAACCTTTATACGAAATAGATTAGAATTGAACTCTATACGTACAATTATAGGAAATATCAGTAGAGCCATAATATTAATATTACTATTTTCACTCTGCACCCCACATGTATGGTATTTAGGAATATCTGCTTTAATATATACCACTTATATAGGATATTTCAACTACAAATATACCAAAAGATTAACACCAGAACTTCGCCTATCTGCAAAGAAATACGATAAAAAGGCAGTAATAGAACTTATAAGTGCAGGAGCCTGGAATCTCCTCTCAAAATTAAGTGACATATTATCACAAGGATTCGATCTTTTACTTGCGAATCTATTTATCAGTGCTACAGCCATGGGGGTGTTATCTATAACTAAAACAATACCAATGGTTATTTTATCTGTATTTGCCCTTCTATCAAGTTGTTTTGCTCCAGAATGGACAGAACTATATGCAAAAAAACAAATTGATAAATTAAAAGATGAATTACTTAAATCTATACGTATATTAGGAATTTTTTCATCTATACCACTAACTATTTTATATGTCTATGGCGATGTCTTTTATCAATTGTGGATTCCCGGGGAAAATAGCCATCTACTATATACACTCACGATTGCATCTACAATCGGTATGACTTGTGGTTTACCTCAAGAAAGTCTTTGGAATATTTTTACAATAACAAATCAAGTAAAAAAATCATCTCTCAATTTACTCTACAACAGTATTCTCATCATACTCATTGTTTTCATTGGAGTTTATTATGTAGAATCTGATACAGCTAAATTATTTATTTTAGCATCAACTCGTACAATAGTGGGACTAATAAGAGTATTAACTTTCTTACCGATCTATGGAGCTAAGTGCTTGAACTTAAAAACAACCATTTTTTATCGCCCCATCATAATGAACGTATTTTCTATTTTGATATTAAGTATTTTATCCTTTTTCATAAAAGAATTTTTATTAGAAAATACATGGATTTCATTATGTATAAGCATTATAATAACAAGCATCACAGGTGTTATAATAAATTCATATTTAGTATTAACATCAACAGATCGTGAATACTTATGGAATAAAATAAAATCCAAACTATAATGAAACGCATTAAAAAATTATTTTCGATAAAGTTTTATATTGAACTATTATCAAAAAACTGGTTTAACTTACCTGAAACCATATTTATAAACTTTTATTTTCTTCCCTTTAAACAAGCTATTAAATTACCTATTTGGATTTATGGCAATGTACGATTTATAAAGCTAAATGGTAAAATTAAAATCGAAGCTACAAAAGTATCAACTAAAATGATTGTAATAAATCGTACAAACGAATCTTCTTGCAATTCTAACGGAAACACTGAAATAATTCTCAATTCCGGGACTTTATTATTTAAAGGAAAAGCCCAAATAGGCTGTGGATGCCGGATCTTAATATACAATAATGGAGAAATTATTTTTGGCGAAAATTTCAAAATGAATAATCAAAATTCTCTCAGTTCATGCAATAAACTTCAATTCGAAAATATGGTAGTATTAGGGCATCAAAATCAAATATACGATACAGACTTTCATTTCTGTGCAACCCAAGAAGGATATGTGCACAATTCATCAAAACCCGTTCTATTAGGTGCCTACACATTTATAGGAAATAGAGTCACCATTACAAAAGGAGTTATATTACCCGCTTATACAATTGTTAGTGCAAACAGCCTAGTAAATAAGACACTACCTATAGAAAGTGGGACAATAATTGGAGGTATTCCTGCTAAACCTCTTGCTAAAGATTTTTATCGTATTCGTAATACAAAAATAGAAGCATCATTATACGAGTACTTTAAAAAACATCCTGAAGAAAAATTATTTAAGTTAGATGATCCTTTTGAAATGTGGACCAATTATTAATTATTCATGGACAAACGAATAGATTATATTGATATAGCCAAAGCTATAGGTATCATATTAGTTTATATAGGGCATTGTGACTTAAATTATAAATCACCCTTATTCCTTTGGATTTATTCTTTTCATATGCCCTTATTCTTTTTTATATCAGGCTTTCTATTTAAATTTCATTCCCAATTATCCTATGATAAAATAGGAAAAATTCTATATAATAAAGCAATATCTTTATTAATACCATACCTATTTTTTAGCATTATCCAAAGTATTACCTTTATTCTTTTTAATATTCCTTTACATAATTGGATAATAAAGGGATGGGGGACAAACCCTCTTTGGTTTTTACCAGTTCTCTTTTTAATTGAAGTTCTTCATTTGTGTATTACCTCAAATAAAAAAATATTGATAGTTGCCAGTATTTCTATCATAATAGGATTATTTATTTATAAAACACAAACTAACAGATGGTTACCTTATTCTATTTCCGAAATACCATGGTTCTATATATGTTTTCTTGAAGGATATTTATGTACTCACATTTTACAGAGAAAACATTTTTCTTGTATTATTACTCTATTTTTATTATTCCTCCATTATCTATTACTATTCATCATCATTATTCCGTATAATGATAACTATCGAACGCAGGATAATGACATTTTATCATACGTATATAGAATTATTATAGGTTTAGTAGGAACAATAAGTTTCATTGGAGTTTCACAAATAGTAAATAAAATTCATTAAACTCAATTATTGAAATGGATAGGAAAAAATACTCTTGTTATTTTATGTACACACATTATGTATATACGTATACTTCAACAAGTTGGATGTGGGTATTTTAGTTATCTTCTTGCGTGGTTTCTAATAATACCATCTATCTTACTATACAATAAATATATATTACCACGAATCACAAAACTTAAAAAGAACATTTTATGATACCCAAAATCATTCATTACTGCTGGCTTAGTGGAGATCCATATCCTGAAAAAATTAAATATTGCATTGACAGTTGGAAGAAATTTTTACCTGATTATGAATTCATGCTATGGGATTTAAATCAATTTGACATTAACAGTTCAATATGGGTAAAAGAAGCGTTTGAAGTAAAAAAATATGCTTTCGCAGCAGATTATATTCGATTATATGCATTATATACTTATGGAGGTATTTATCTAGATACTGATGTAGAAGTTCTACGCTCTTTCGATTCATTATTGGATTTAAAATACTTTATTGGTAAAGAGAATACACCACATGGAATAGAAGCAGCAATCCTTGGTGCAGAGAAAGGAACGACTTGGATTAAAGACTGTTTAGACTATTACCAAAATAAACATTTCAACCTAGGATTAGGGAAATTCGATACAAAAGTTCTACCTTCCATCATTCTTAATATTTTATCTCAAAAATATGAAATTATAGATATCAAGAGAAAAGATGAAATTGATAAAAATAGTACCAATAAAATTTATCGTTTTCCTGTAGATTATTTCAGTCCAATGACATGGGACACTCATGAGCTTAATATTACAAACAATACCTATGCAATACATCATTTTGCAGGAACATGGCAACAAAATTCTACCATATTTGAAAAAATAAGAAAGAAATTGAAAAAGATAGCTATAATTTTAAAATTAAAAAAATAATAACAGTATATGTTTGGCTTTCTTGTATATTTAATTACTCTATTCTTCATCTTTCTTTCTGCCATAAAAATAAATCAACATTCAAAGACAAAACAATATTGGAGTTACGCATGCATAGGAATATTACCTTTCGTTTTAGTTGAAGGATTTAGATACATGGTAGGACTAGATTGGCCGCATTATCAAGAAGTATATGAATACATAGCTAAAGGAGGAGATTGGTATCAACAAGATTTGATATTCATCCTAACAGGTATAATATTCGGCAAATATTGTGGATTCCCATGCTGGAGTTTATTTGTTATCTTAGCAATTGCTTATATTTATCCAATATATTTTTATGCCAATAAAAATAGGAAAATAGCATTATTTTTAATACCACTTTACGTTCTAATGAATTTTTGCGACGCAGAAGTGATATCAAGACAATATGCAGCATTAGGATTTACGTATATAGCAATGTATTATCTAGATAATAAAGAAAATGTTAAATTCTTATTATACATGCTTATAGGAGGAATTTTTCATAGTACTATAATTATTTTTATACCAATATATTGGTTATTTCATAGCAGATTTTTTCACTTTAATTGTAAAAAAATTTACATTATATTATTTATTGGTGCTATTCTAATAAAAGATATATATAGCATATTTCCAGAACTTAATTTTTGGCTAGTAGCAGGAAGTACACTGATAGGCAAAGGACAATACGCAGCAAATAGTGAAGAATTCTTGTATGGAGATCAATTTGTATTAGGCACAATGAATCCTATATATAGGTTTTTTTTCTACTTAATAACACTAATTATTATCATTCAAGGAGATAAATTAATAAGAAAAAATAATAATCTGTATTTCTACTATCATATATCATGTCTTGGCTTAATTTTATATCCTCTTTTCTATCAGCAAGAATTAATAAAAAGAATGATATTATACTTCATAATATTCTCTCCTGTGATACTTGCATATATCTTTAGAAAAGAATTCTTAGATTCAAAAGGTCTATCAATGAGATCGGCCATTTATATATTAATTCCAATATATTTTTCTTATACAATTTTAGCAACTGGAATAGTAAACGATTTTCAATTTTATTTTTTCAAATGAAACTATCTATAATTTTACCTGTCTATAATGTTGAAAAATACATTGCAAAATGCATAAATAGCATTTTAAATATTCCTGATAACAATTTTGAATTAATTATTGTTGACGATTGTGGTAAAGACAATAGCATAGCAATAGCTCAAAATATTTTAAAAAATACCAATATAATATACCAAGTTATAAAACACTCACAAAATTCTGGACTTGCCATTGCTCGAAATACGGGGTTAAAACATGCAAGTGGGGAATATATTTATTTTTTAGATAGCGACGATTACATAGATTCAGATTTATTCTATACATTTTTCAACCAAGGATATAAATCTCAATCAGACATACTTATAGGAGATTATTTCTTTGTAAAAGACACTGGCATAATAAAAAATACTTCAATCAAAGAAGAAATTTTTACTTTAAATGGTCCCAATTTTTTTAAGAAGTATTATAATAAATCAGGAACTGTTATTTGGAGACATATTTATAAACATAATTTTTTAAAAAGTAATAAATTAACATTCTCTAATTTACGATTCCAAGAGGATTCAGAGTTCTCTCCTAGAGCACTTTATAAAGCAAAAACAATCACATATATACCAACAGCATTTTACTATTATCGCATTAGAAACGACTCGTTAATGACCGTGGATTATAATTCACAACGTTTTTATGACAATTTAAAAGTCGTGAATTATCTTTATGACTTTGTAAAACAAGAAAACATTCAATCTACTTACAAACAAGCTTTTTATAATCAAGCGAATGCTACATTTTTATATAATATAGCAGCATATGCAAAAAGATACCGTTTATCCTCTCAAGAAAACGAAGAAATACAAAAATTTTTAATACGTATGCATCCCACAAAAATACGTATATTTTTACTTAAATTCTGTTCAACTATTTCATATAACTTTTTTATAAAAGTTGTTACTCGCTTAAAATCTACTAAATAAAACAAGCTACTTTAATAATGCATTTTAGTCAAACCAAAAACATGAAACAAATAAAATTAACAAAATAAGAAATTAATTGTTATGTTAACTTAATAATTCAGTACTCATAAGATAAATTTAGACAAACCTGTTTCACCAAGTTTTCTGTTATATTCACTTACCTACCCAAAAAGGTAGTCAAAACTGCATTTTAACAATAAAAACATAAAATTCATTGTTCTATCTTAGATTGAGCAATTGTTACTAAAACTATCTATGTATATTGAAATAGTTTTTTGTAATTTATAAACATCTACAGAATAAAAAGAAGATTCTGTTATTAAACTATAATCATTTAAAAATCAAACCATTTTTATCTACTCATGAAGGAAAAATCTCAAAATATTTCCCTAAGCTAAATATCAAAAATGGATACTTATATTTAAGTAAAATGGATAAAAAAATTTTTTTTGCCGGCAATTTATTTGGTGATGGAGGCCCTATGGTAGTAAATAGGAACTTAGTAAAACCTCTCAAAAAAGACATTAGTTTTGTAACGTGTAAAAATCCTTATTTCCGGATTTTAGAAACTATTTATAAGATTCTATCCGCTTCTATTGTAATATTCTCTGGTGTAACTAGATATGACCAAATAACTATACCAATATGTAAACTATTTAAAAAGAAAATAATTTACATTATGCATGGCTGTCTCAAAATAGAAAATCCTTTAAATGGAAATTATATGAATAAAAGAGGAATTATAAATGAGCAATCCTTGATGAAAAATGCAGATTTAATCCTCTGTGTTTCTACAACTTTCAGGAATTTCATATTAAAATATTATCCTCAATATAGTAACAAAATAGATGTCCTTACCAATGGGATTGATTGGGAGGCACTACAAATAACAGATATAAGTAACAATAAAAAGGATCCTAACAAAATTATACTCATGGGAGGAGGAAGAAGAACTAAAAGAAATCTTATAATTTGCAAAGCGATCCAGGATATTAATGAACATTATGGTACACATTACCATGTAGCTGTATATGGAAGTTTTTCAGTTAATGATGACTCAAAAGAAATATCACAAATACCATGCGTAACATATCATGAATGCATTCCTCGTACACAAATATTAAAAGAACTACAACAAAGTCAACTTTATATACAAAATAGTGATTTTGAACCTTTCAGCTTAGGAGTTATTGAAGCATTATGCTGTGGATGTGATATTTTAATTTCTCAATATGTTGGAGCAAAAGATATTATAACCAACTTATCAGATGATGATATCATTTTTGATACAACGAACATAGATCATATAAAACAACGCATACTTCAAGTTATGAAAAAGAGTAACAATAATACTTTACTAAATTCTATAGATAAGCAAAAAACATCAATAGAAAATAGAGCTAATCAGCTAATAAATTTCGCTAATCAATTATAAAAATATATGAAAAAATCATCAACAATAATAACTAAGGCAATATCAATTATACCCTATTTCGGAAAATGGCCTGAATATTTCAACCTATATTTATACTCATGCAGTAAAAATCCTATCATCGATTTTTATTTTTTCACAGATTGTCCTGTGCCCCAAAGAATATATTCTAATACACATTTTATTAATACGAATTTTAATGAATACTGTAATAAAATTAGCAGTAAACTAAATATAAATTTCCATCCAAAACAAGCATATAAACTATGCGACATAAGACCTTTCTTAGGAATAATACACGATGATTTAGTCAGCAAATATGATTTTTTCGGATGGAGCGATATTGATCTGATATATGGTGACCTATCGATTATGCTTTCGCCTTATAATTTAAGTCATTATAATGCATTTTCAACACATGCTGATAGATTATCTGGACATTTTTGTTTATTAAAAACTAATAAATATAAATCTATTGGATATAAAATAAAAAATTGGAAAGAACAATTAGAAAAAGAGCAGAATGTAACACTTGATGAATTGTGGTTAGCTAGAGTTATCTATCCAGACCAACGATATAGAAGAGGTATTAAAAAACTTTTGAACATTCCACAATTAAATACTATTTTGGACATGCCCCGCATATTACAGTGGCTGACTAAAAAATATCAAACAGAACAATTTACAACATCTATTCCATCCAACTCAACCGAATATCTATATAAAAATGGAAAAATCATTGATTATAACACAAAAAAAGAACTAATTTACTTACATTTCATGTATTACAAAGGTTCTTCACTTTACCCTACATCTTTTAAATGGGAGCAAGGATTTTACAAAGTATCTGAAGAAGATTTAAATAAAGATATTAGAATTAATAATAAAGGAATAGAAGTATATTAACTATATGGAAATTGCATTTCTTGTAGCAGCGCATACCGACGCTAAACAATTATTTAGGTTAACATGGTCTCTATTAGAAATGGGAGATGTGTTTATTCATATCGATAAAAAAAATAAAAATCCTTACTTTTTTAAAATATTAGATAAAATAGCATTATTAAAAAGAAATAAGAATGAAGTATTCATTCTCAAAAACAGAATTTCCGTAGCGTGGGCAGGGTACAGCCAAATTAAATGCCAATATTTGCTCTTTGAACAAGCTCTTAATTCTCATAAAAAATACAATCGTTTTTTTTATTTATCAGGATTAGATTACCCTATTTTTTCATCTAATGAATTTGACTTTTTTTTAAATAAATATCCTAAAACTGAATTTGTTAGTGGTTATAATTTAACACAATCTACTGACAAAAAACAATTAGAAAAAATTTGCTTATATCACTTTTTTAGAGATATACCATTAAACCACAAATCTATTTTAAGAAGAGCTATAATTGGATGTACCAAATTATTTCTAAAATATATCGGAATAAGACGAAAACCATACCTAATAATCAATAATATAAAATGGAATATATATTTTGGTTCACAATGGATATGTGTTACAAGAGAATGTGCCAAGCTTATTATGGAACAACTACAGCATAATAAAAAATTAGAAAAATTTTTCAAAACTACTTATGCCCCTGATGAATTATGTATTCCAACCATTGTATTTAATTCAACATTCTCAAAAAATGCCTTATATTGTCAAAATATGGATTTCAAAGAATTAGCACGTTTACATTACCTTAATTACACGACTCACATTTGGACCTATGATGAAAAAGATTACAATACGATTATAAATTCTAAGAAACCATTTGTTAGGAAATTAGTAAGTGGAAAATCCGAAAAATTAATACGACTATTAGAAAAAAGAAAAAAAGCAATTTTATGATAAATATTATCTTATCCATACCAAGAACAATTTTATTTAATCTAATACATTTACCATTTAAGCAAGCTATAAGAATGCCTATATGGATAGCTAATAATGTCCGAATATACAATATAAGAGGGAAAATTATTCTACCTCAAAAGATTAATTTTGCTATGATTAGAATTGGGTATCACACTATCCCAATCATGGATAAAAGTTCCTCTCATACTATTTTAAATTTAAACAAAAATTCTATTCTAGAATTTAAGGGAACTGCACATATTGGTATGGGAAGTAAAATTAATATTGAGGAAAAAGCAAAATTAGTTATCGGAAACAACTTTGCAATATCTGCTTTATCCAGTATTAATTGCTATAAACAAATAACATTTGGAAATGATGTGCAATTTTCATGGAATTGTTTAGTCATGGACTCTGATACACACAAAATATTTGACAAAGACAATCAACAAATTAATATTGATAAAGAAATTATTTTTGAAGATAAAATATGGATTGGGTGTAATTGCACAATACTAAAAGGAACACATTTATCATCAAATACCGTTATTGGCTCTAATAGCGTTTTAACAAATAAATCTTATCCTGGTAATTGCATTATTGCAGGTCAACCAGCTGAATTCAAAAAAGAAATAAAAGGATGGAAACTTTAAGCTCCCACATATTATTTATACTACATCTTCCACCTCCTGTCCATGGAGCTGCGATGGTAGGAAAATACATTCATGACAGCCAATATATCAATAAAACATTTGACTGTCAGTACATAAATTTAGCTCTGGCAAAAGATTTAAAAGACATAGGAAAAAGTGGAATAACAAAACTGGTGAATTTTATTCAAAAACTTAAATTAATAAGGCAAACAGTCCAAAATTTTAAACCAGACCTTTGCTACGTAACTCCTAATGCAAAAGGAGGAGCTTTCTATAAAGATTTTGTAGTAGTGCAATTATTAAAGTCAATGGGATGTAAAGTAATTGTACATTATCACAATAAAGGAGTTTCAACAAAACAAGATTATTGGTTTGATAACCTGTTATACACACATTTTTTTAAAAACTTAAAAGTAATCTTATTAGCCCAATCATTATATCCAGATTTTAGTAAATACGTACGACCTAGCAATTTATACATTTGCCCCAACGGAATACCTCAGACAAGAATTTTATCTCCTATACAACATAAACGATTTAATATTTTATTTTTATCGAATATGATGAAGGAGAAAGGTGTTTGGACTTTATTAAAAGCATGTAAAATTTTAAAAGAGAATAACCGTATTTTTGAATGTCACTTTGTAGGAAAATGGAGTGATATCACACAAGAAGTATTTGAAGAAAAAGTTCAAGAATATAAATTAAATGATTCTGTATTTGCACACGGAGCGCAATATGGTGATAATAAAAATAAATATTGGCAAGCATGCGATTTATTTGTATTTCCCACATATTACCACAATGAATCTTTCCCTATGGTATTATTAGAAGCAATGCAACAAAAAAAAGCATGTATTAGTACAAATGAAGGTGGTATTCCTGAAATTATTATTCCTGATCAAACAGGATATTTGATTCCTAAGCAAGATCATGTATCACTTGCAAACAAAATAAGTTATCTAATTGATCATCAAGACTTATGCTCCCAAATGGGAGAAAATGGATTAATTAGATATAATCAACTTTTTACACTTCAAAAATTCGAAGAAAATTTCGTTTCAATCATAAAAGATTGCCTGAAATAATAAACAGTATTAAAAATTCTTATATCCAATGTTAGTTTTAAAAAAGCTTTCCATTTTACACTGTAAGACAGATTTATCATCACTACCTCAAGGTAAACTACTCATCAATACCATAAATGCCCATTCTTATAATACATCTTTAAAGGATCCACTTTTTGCAGAAGCCTTACAGAAAGGAGATGTATTGATTCCTGATGGCATCAGTATTGTAAAAGCCTGCAAATGGCTAAATGCAAAATCTCAGCCGACAGAGCGCATTGCAGGATGGGATTTATTCGAATTCGAAATGAATAGTTTAAATCAAAAAGGCGGAAAATGCTTCTTTATGGGGAGCAGTGAAAAAGTGCTTACCCTTATCAAAGAAAAGGCTAAACAAGTTTATCCTAATATTACAGTGGAAACATATTCCCCACCTTATAAACCGGAATTCAGTGAAGAAGATAACAAAAAAATAATTGATACTATCAATCAAGCTAACCCTGATTTACTTTGGATTGGAATGACTGCTCCTAAACAGGAAAAATGGACATACAGCCATTGGAATGAATTAAACATTCATTGCCATGTAGGGACTATTGGAGCTGTTTTTGATTTCTTTGCTGGAACTGTAGAGCGTGCTCCTATATGGTGGCAAGAGCACGGTTTAGAATGGCTATATCGATTAATAAAAGAACCTAAACGCATGTGGAGAAGATATATTATTGGGAATACATTATTTTTATGGAATATCCTAAAAGAAAAGTATAGCTAAATTAGCTATATAATAAAGATACAATCCATCAACAATAAATATTATTTTCACATTACATTTTAAATAACCAGCATGCAAAATCATATAGTTATCATGGCAGGCGGCATTTTTAATAAAAAGGCATCACGCATATTACTTTTTTTAAAATAATCCTTAACTTTGGTGAAGTAAATGTTATAGAAAATGCAAAATTATTGGTTTGAATCTCTTCCTGAATCCTGCCCTCCGGCAGATTCAGAAAAATGCCAAGGCATCTATTATCGAGTCGCAATCGGTAATCCGGCACAGTCTGAAGATTTCTTCTCTCAAAAGAAATTAGCTCCAGACAAAACTTTTACAGGTGAAGGAATAGATGAATGCATTGTACGAGCCGTATCTGTTTTTTCAGAACTCACGGATGCAAAGCGTCTGCTAAAACTCCCAAAGTTCCGAAAGGCTAACATTGCAGAAGTAAGTCTTTCCCCACAAGACGGAAACATAAAGAAGACATTCAGAAATTCACACTATTCATGGTGGAGAAGCCGTTTATTTGATGTTTCACAAGCTAAAATCATATCGCTATGACCAGAAATATTCCTATTCGGATAGAAAGAATTTTGGATTTTTATGATGTGCCACAGTTGTTTATCGCCCGGGATGCATTCGAAACCTTGTATCTTTGTCTGTTGTACACCGACGAGCAGGAATGCAGATATACGGCCATACGCATCTCAGGGAAAAGAATTGAAGAGTTTTTGTCCGGAAAAACAGATTTGCGGGAGTTGTTTCTCTCTCCTGAAACCGGAGCGGAATATTTTGATGTGGCATTGACCAACAACGAATATCAGATTACATCATCCGTTCCTGCTCCTCTATCAGAAGACAGACTTCCGGAAAAAGGGTATACGGCATGTACCCCTGAGGAAAATGAAAACGTAATCGTAAAGATTCCGGTATCGGACAGATACTTACTGAAAGAAATTGTCCGAAAATTCGGATGGGCCTGCATGTGACATTTTCCGCAGGACTAAACAATTCTAAATCTATTAAAACCAACATGCAAAATCATATAGTTATCATGGCAGGCGGCATAGGAAGCCGCTTCTGGCCCATGAGTACATCCGAATATCCCAAACAGTTTATCGACGTAATGGGGGTAGGAAAATCGTTGATTCAGCTCACGGTGGAGCGTTTCAAGGATATCTGCCCGAAAGAGAATTTCTGGGTGGTGACATCGGAAAAGTATGTCGACATAGTAAAGGAACAGCTTCCGCAGATTCCGGCTCAGCATATTCTGGCAGAACCGGAAGCAAGGAATACGGCGCCGTGTATCGCGTATGCGTGCTGGAAGATCCGAAAGGAGTTTCCGCAGGCGAACATCGTGGTGACGCCTTCGGATGCGCTGGTGATTGATACGGCGGAGTTTGCGCGCTGCATTGCCGTAGCGCTGGAGAAGACGGCGGACTCGCAAGCTATCGTGACCTTGGGGATGATGCCTACCCGACCGGAAACGGGCTACGGGTATATTGCTGCTCAGGGGGAAGCGGACGCAAAGGGTATCTGCAAGGTGGAAGCGTTTAAGGAGAAACCGAACGTGGAAACGGCAAAGGGGTATCTGGCTGCGGGGAATTATTTCTGGAACGCGGGGATTTTTGTGTGGAACGCGGACACGATTACGAATGCCATACGCAGGTATGCGCCGCAGATTGCCGGAGTGATGGACGAGCTGGAGCCTGCCTTGTTTACGGACAGGGAGGCGGAGGAGCTGAAGCGGCTCTTCCCTACTTGCGAGAAGATTTCCATCGACTATGCGGTGATGGAGAAGGCGGAGGATATCTTTGTGCTGCCGGCGGAGTTCGGATGGAGTGACCTGGGTAGCTGGGGTTCGCTGCGCACCTTGCTGCCGCAGGATGAAGCGGGCAATGCCAAGGTGGGCGGCCGGGTGGATATGTACAACTGCCGGAACTGTGTGGTGCATGCGGCAGAGCACAGACAGGTGGTGCTGGAGGGCCTGGAGGGCTACATCGTAGCGGAGAAGGACAGACGGCTGCTGGTGTGCCGCCTGAGTGAGGAGCAGCGCATCAAGGATTTTGCTGCGGGGAAGTAAACGGGAATCGCCACGATTCCTGCTACTGAAAGATTTTGATTCTCCATTGTTTTTTTAATCCTTTTATCTTATTCATTAGGAAATAAAGAAAAAAATTTGTTCTTTTGTATTAGAACCAAATCCAAATATATGAATACTACAGTTTTTAATCTGGCTCAATTGCAAGTGCTTGAAATGATGTCGTTTGTGGATAGTCCTGAAGCATTAGCAGAACTTAAAAAGGCTATTTCTGACTATTTCGCCAAGCAAGCGCAAAAAGAAATTGACCGTTTGTGGGAGAATGGAGAATTAAATGAGGAAAAAGTCGATAAATTCTACCAACTACATGAACGTACTCCCTATAAATGAATATGAGAAACATTGTATTGGATACAAACTCACTGATTATTGCAATTTCAGCGAAGAATGACTGCCATAAAGTGTGGCAATCATTCTTGAATGGAGACTATACGTTATGTATAAGCAATGAAATCGTAGAAGAGTATCTGGAAGTCATGACTCGCAACATTAATAAGTATGTAGCCGAAACGATTATCTACACGATTCTTACTCGTGAAAATGTAAAGAAATTAACTCCTCACTACCGTTTTCATCTAATTACAGCAGACCAGGATGACAATAAGTTCGTAGACTGTGCCATAACAGCCAATGCGGAATACATCGTGACGGAGGATCACCATTTCAATGAACTTAAAAATATATCTTTCCCATCAGTTGCCATAATTAATTTGAAGGACTTCGCAAAAACATTGTAAGTCTAATGGTTGATTGTCGACGAATATATCAACTTGCATATTACTGATGATCGGCAGAACAGAATCTATCGGTAGTAGCGTAGTACTGAGTGAGGAGCAGCGCATCAAGGATTTTGCGGCGGGGAAGTAAACGGGAATCACCACGCTACTCTATACGGAGGGTATCGTGGCGATTTTTTTTGTATGGGCTTGTAGTTCACCGAATGCTTACGTACTATTGCGTCACCGTACTGGTGGCAATCAGCCGTCCGGCAGAATTCATCGAAATCACGTTCCAGCAACAGATGCAGAAAAGCTGATAAAAACAGACAATTAAATGATAAACTAAAATAGTATGGCAGAGAATGAATCAGCACAAAGTGCAAGCACACAAGCATGGCCTTTGCCGAGTTTTTATTTCAAAGTATCTATCTCGAACGTAGGAGATATTTCCTGCAGCGAAGTGTCGGGTCTGGAAACGGAATACGAGGAAATCACTTATCGCGCAGGCGACAGTCCGGTGTTCACTAAACTGAAAATGCCGGGACTGAGAAAAGCGGGTGATCTGACCATCAAGAAAGGTATCTTCAAAGATGACAAAAAACTATGGGACTGGATCAATAAGGTGAAACTGAACACCATCCAGCGCGAAGTGGTAACGGTCAGCCTGCTGGACGAATCGGGCAGCCCAGTAAAGACCTGGGAGGCGGTGAACGCATGGTCCAAAAAGCTTACCGTAGAAGATTTCAAGCCCGATGGTAACACGACCTCCATCGAGACTTTGGTCATTGCGCACGAAGGTGTGAATGTGAAATAATTGATCCGTTCAGGACATGACCAACAAGCAGATGTTATAAGAGCGAAAGCTAACAGTTATTAATTCTAAAATGAAAAAACGATGATGACAGCACATATTGACTGATTCGACAGAATACTGACCGTCGCCATGCAACTCTACTTCCGTCAAGGATGTGAATATACTTCTATCGAGGAAGTTACACCGCCTGACGACGGATGGCTGGAAGACATGACCGGCCGACAAGAAATTACGTTCAGTGAACGGACTGCTATCATGCTGGCCTTGATGCCACATATCCGTCCACAAGCATTGGACATCTTTTTTGCAAAAAACAAGGACTTCGACCGCCAATATACCGAATTCGGTGGCTGGAAAGGGCGGTCGCACGGAGGTTTCTTGCCTACCGGTGAAACTGCCTCATTTATCATCGCTGGAGAAGATATAGAGAAGAGGAAAGCAGTTATCCGTATGTTCCAGCGAGACCATTGGTTTTACACCCAGAATATCCTGCGTCTGGAAGGAGCCGGTGAAGGCGAACCGTTCCTAAGCGGCCAGCTCCGTCTTTCCGAAGAGTTCCTGAACCATATCTTGTTAAACTAGATAAAGTAAACGCCATGGTACACCTCATGAGAAGTATCGTGGCGATTTTTTTGTATTGGCTTGGCACTTTAAGGTTTATTTGTTTACTTTGTAAGTATCAACTACTAAATGCATTCAGTATGGAAAGCTATATTCGTTTTGACTGGGCTATGAAGCGCCTGTTGCGCAACAAGGCTAATTATGCGGTGCTGGAGGGACTGCTTACCACACTGCTGGAGGAAAAGGTGACCATCCAGAAGCTGCTGGAGAGTGAAAGCAACCAGGAGGATGAATTCGACAAGTATAACCGTGTGGATATGCTGGCGGAAAACTCGAAGGGAGAACTGGTGCTCATCGAGATTCAGAACAATAATGAGTATGCGTATTTCCAGCGGATGCTGTTTGGCGCTTCGAAGCTGGTAACAGAGTACATCAACCGCGGACAGGGATACGACAAGGTACGTAAGGTGTACAGCATCAACATCGTGTATTTCTCTCTGGGACACGGCAAGGATTTTGTATATCACGGAAAGACGGAGTTCGTGGGAATTCATGAAGGGGATGTGCTGGAACTGAGTCCGTTTCAGAAACAGACATTCAAAGTGGACAAAGTGAGCCAGCTTTATCCGGAATATTATATACTGAAAGTAAATGACTTTAACCGGGTGGCAAAGACGCCGCTGGAAGAATGGATTTATTACCTGAATACGGGAAATGTGCCGGAGAATGCTACGGCGCCGGGACTGAATGCGGTGAAGGAACGGCTGAAGCTGGATCGCATGAGCCGGGAGGAGCTGAACGCGTATTACAAACACTTGGATAATATCGTGATTTTACGGGACAATATAGAAACGGAACGTGCGGAAGGTCGTGCGGAAGGTCGTGCGGAAGGTCGTGCGGAAGGTCGTGCGGAAGGTCGTGCAGAAGGTCGTGCAGAAGGTCGTGCAGAAACACAAACCGCTATCGCACGTAACCTGAAGTCGCTGGGCATGAGCAACGAACAGATTGCAGCAGCTACGGGACTGGCAGAGGAGGAAATAAACAAGCTGTAAACAAGTGCAAAAGTTATTTCATTTTTACATTAAAGAAAGCAGATGCGACTGAATATTACCCATATCAACAAAATAAAGAAAGCTGACATTATTCTAAATGGTTTGACTGTCATTGCCGGAAACAATGATTCGGGAAAGAGCACAGTAGGAAAGCTATTGTTTTCAGTCATTAAGTCACTCAGTAATGCTGACAGACTGAGCTCACAATCGCAGGACAGAATCATGAGATTGAACTGCGCAGCACTTTATATGTATGTAAAGCATACCGAGACAGAGTCGGGAGAAAAAATCAAAGGGGTGATTCTGCCGTCTACTGCTGCCGCTTTCCTGAAAGAGGTGGAATCTTTTGCGAATGACAAACGATGGGTCAGTCAGCTGAAAGATAAACTGGAAAAAATAAACATTGTACCGCAGCAAAGGGCTAAAATTACAAGAAGCATAGACCAACTGGTACAATTGGCTACCGAAAGCAGCAACTCCGAAAAAATGCTGGAACGGGCTTTCCAAAGTATCATAGGAGCCGAATTTCTTAATTCTATCTGTACATACAATACTGAAATGTCTGAAATTTGTTTTTCTGAAGAACAGGGGAAAGATATAACCATACAGATAAAAGAGAATAAGGTAACGGAGTTTAAATGTAAAACGGAAACTTTTGTCAAAGACGCTACGCTGGTAGAATCGCCACTGTATATTCATCTGATAGATATCCTGGCAAATGCACAAATGCCGGGAGGACATTATTTCAATATTGCCGGAAAGGATGTATTACGCCCGCTGATAAATTATCACATAAAGGATATGGCACAGAAACTGGATGCTTTCCGTTTCTCGCTGCCTGATAACGTCTACTCTCCTTTTATACAAAAGGCACAGACACTTACTGATAACATCACTGGCGGACATTTCTATTTTGACAATGCAAAACGAAACATGTACTGGAAAAAGGGAGAACAGAATTATGCACCGGTTAATGTTGCTTCCGGAATAAAGGCTTTCGGTGTCTTGCAGATGTTACTGGAAACGCAAGCGCTGGATGAAAGTAAAATTCTGATATGGGATGAACCGGAAAATCATCTGCATCCGGAATGGCAGATCAAATTCGCGTCTGTGCTGGTAGAACTTGCCAAAGCGGGAATCCCTATCTTAATAAGTTCACACAGTCCTTATTTCATACAGGCCGTGAGATATTTCGCTGATAAATTGTCGATGAATGACTTTGTAAATTATTATCTGGCAGAGGAAACAGAAGACGAACTGTGTGTGCTGGAAGATGTTACGGACGATTTGAACCGGATTTTTATGAAACTGGCACAGCCTATGAATGAAATTGTAAACCTTGGCTTGTAACTGCAATGAATATGACTCCTGAACATATTTACAAGCAGGTAATGACAAAAACAGGTGTCACACCATGCAGTCTATGTCAGTTGCATGTTCCTTGCCGGCACACACCTTCTTGCCTCTCTTTACAACAAACGCCTGTTATCAATCTGGATGAAGTGGAAACACAATGGCACAGTGCGCAGGGATGTGCTTCTTCTCCTTCGTCTGATGCTCTTTCGTATACGGAAAAGGTATTGTGCTTTGTTGAACTGAAAGGGTGGAAAGAGTTTTTGTCACATCAGCCAATTGCTCAAAAACCATTGGCTTCCGAAAAGGAAAAACAAGTACTTGAAAAAAGGATAACCAGACAGGCAGGAAAATATGACTTGCAACGCAAACTGCTGGAGAGTATAAAGTTATGTGAAGATATTACAACCTGTAACCTGAACACAGGGCAAATTCAGATTGCTTTTATTCTGATAACGGATGTAAATGTGGCAAGTAATCCTCTAAATGTACTAACACAGCAACTGAATATGCTGGCATTCACGACATCAAGCTGGGAAAAGGTTTGTACTTCGGCATTAAAAAAGCAACTGGATACACAGATTCGGGAACACAGAACTTATTTTATCGGTTGCAGAGATTTCGATGCGCTGATGTCGCAACTATAAAGTAGAATTTCATTTGACTTGTCTGATATTTTATATTAGCTTTGTAACAAAAGAGCATTTCCATGATGAAAAACTATACAATCGCTGTAGCGGGTACGGGCTATGTAGGTCTGTCTATCGCTACGTTGCTGGCGCAGCATCACCGGGTGGTGGCTGTGGACGTGATTCCTGAAAAGGTGGAGAAGATCAACAACCGTATCAGCCCGATTCAGGATGAGTATATCGAGAAGTATCTGGCGGAAAAGGAACTGAACCTGACGGCTACGCTCGACGGGGCTTCGGCTTACCGGGAGGCGGACTTTGTGGTGATTGCGGCTCCTACGAACTACGATCCGGTGAAGAATTATTTCGATACGTCGCACGTGGAGGAGGTGATCGACCTGGTGCTGGAGGTGAATCCGGATGCGGTGATGGTGATAAAGAGTACCATCCCTGTGGGTTACTGCCGGAGTCTGTATGTGAAGTATGCGGAGAAGTTCCGTACCTCTCCTGCCCTGGCGGGAAAGAAGTTCAACCTGCTGTTCTCGCCGGAGTTTCTGCGTGAGAGCAAGGCGCTGTACGACAATCTTTATCCGAGCCGCATCATCGTGGGATTCCCGAAACTGATAGCGGGACTGGATGAGGAGAACAGAGCCATCAAGGAAATCGCAGGTGAGCAGCTGGAGGAAAAAGCGCACGAGTTTGCGGCATTGCTTCAGGAAGGGGCTATCAAGCCGGACGTGGACACGCTGTTTATGGGTATGAAGGAGGCGGAAGCGGTGAAGCTGTTTGCCAATACGTATCTGGCTCTGCGTGTGTCGTACTTCAACGAGCTGGATACGTATGCGGAGGTGAAGGGACTGGATACGCAGGCTATCATCCAGGGTATCTGTCTGGATCCGCGCATCGGCTCGCATTATAACAATCCGTCGTTCGGCTACGGGGGCTACTGTCTGCCTAAGGATACAAAGCAGCTGCTGGCGAACTATCAGGATGTGCCGGAGAATCTGATTCAGGCGATTGTGGAGAGCAACCGCACGCGCAAGGATTTCATTGCCGACAGGGTGCTGCACAAGGCGGGATATTATGATTACTACAACCGGGGCAGCTATAATCCGGCGGAGGAAAAGGAATGTGTCATCGGGGTGTACCGCCTCACGATGAAATCGAACAGCGACAACTTCCGCCAGAGTTCCATTCAGGGTGTGATGAAGCGTATCAAAGCGAAAGGTGCACAGATTATTATTTATGAACCTACACTGGAGGATGGAAGTACGTTCTTCGGATCGAAGGTGGTGAACAGACTGGAGGATTTCAAGGCGCAGGCGCAGGCTATCATCGCCAACCGCTATGATGCGTGTCTGGACGATGTGAAGGAGAAGGTATATACGCGTGATATTTTCCGCAGGGACTGATAAAAAACAAAACAGAACGGTATAAATGAAAAGATATTGTCAGACGTTGGATCTCTACGACGACAAGGAGTTGATAGAGGCTTACGTGGCAGAGCATGCGCACGTATGGGAGGAAGTGAAAGCGGGCATCCGTGAAGTGGGTATCGTGGATATGCAGATTTATATTTACGGCAACCACCTGTTTATGATTATGGATACGACGGACGAGTTTGATATGGAACGTGACTATGCCCGACTTGCTACACTGCCTCGTCAGGCGGAATGGGAGGAGCATATGTCCAAGTACCAGAAGGTGCTGCCGGGACAGTCTTCTCAGGAGAAATGGAAGCTGATGGAACGGATTTTCAAGCTTTGAGAATCCGGACATACTGATAGAGAAAATGAATGGTCGTATCAACACTCAAGAACAGAGCCTGATACGACCATCATATACGGGTATCTCCGCGGCTGTCGGTGCAGGTGGGAGTACACGGTGTGGGCTATCTGCCGCGCAACCACCGTCCGTATTACAGCATCCAGCCGCACATGTCGGTGAAGTATTTTCCGGGAGAGGACTACACAGTCATTTCATGCGGGCGGCACACTCGCGGCACACGCCCTTTACCATGTAGTTGATGCTGTGCAGACGGAAGCCTTCGGGCAGGTCGACAACGGGAATGTGGATGGACGGAAAGCAGAAGGTACGGTGACAGACTTCGCAGTAGAAATGCGTGTGCATGTCGTCGACGGTACAAGTGTCTTCGTCGGGACAGACCTCGTACTTCAGTGAGCCGCTGCCGTCTTCGATGTCGTGTACCACGTGGTGCGCCAGGAAATGATTCAGCGTACGGAAGATGGTGGAGCGGTCGACAGTGCCCAGAAGTGTTTCAAGCTCGATGAGCGACAAGGCACACGGGGATTCGAGCATGGCTTTCAGCACCAGGATGCGTACGGCTGTAGGTTTTACTCCTTTCTTTTCGAGTCTGACGGCATAAATCTCATTTGTTTCCATGATGTTTTTATTGTTTTCTGCTGTTCCGTTGACGCAAAGATAGTCATCTTTTATTGCAACCCGGTTGCATCGAGCTGTCCGGTGTAGTGAATGGGCTGTCTGTTGCGCATGGTGACATGGATGTTTGCCGAACCGTCGTCGTACAAATCGACCGAGAACCTGAAGTTGTCTTCGCTGGTCGTAGCCTCGAACGTTATCCGGTAGCGGTCTTTCTTGAGCTTGCTGGAGTAGTTTTCTACGGGAGCCTTGAAGCGCAATCCCTCTCCTCCTCCATAGGGTATCTGATAGGCCCTGCCGTAGTAAGGCAGATAGACATCGACGGAGTCTTTCTTCATCTGCAATCCGTAAGGGGTAGTCAGCGGAATGCTTCTGCCGCTCATGGGATATGCCATGCTTGCCTCCAGCTTGAATGTGCGGCCGTTGACCTGTTCGCCGACATAAGTCTTGAGAGCCTCTTTCTTTTCCTCACGGGTCTGTGCACCCGATGTACCTGCCACCAGCAGGAACAGTACAGCAACGATAAGATATCGGAATATTTTCATAAGTTTCTCCTTTCTGATTGGTTGACCGGTGCAAGATAAACAAAAAAATCTGTTATTCATTCTCTATGCCGGAGAATGAATAACAGATTTAATTAAAATTCAGTTATTTATAATTATCGAACCTGAATAACCAGATAGCGTGATACGCTCCAGAACTGGTTAGGGTTAGTAATCTTCAAAGTAAGCTGTCCCTTGTCGTCCTTAGCAAGTTCGTACGAACCGGCAGGATGAGTAGTCAGCAGTGTAGCACGCTTAGAGTACAACTTGATTTCTTTATCCTTACGGATATCGATTTCTGTAAAGTAGTCTTTATTGAACTCATTGTCTTTCAGCACATCACCACGGTTCAGAATCTTCTGGTCTTTCAGTTCCGACTTCGTACCGAATACATACCATGCAGTATTGAGGGCCTTGTCCTGAGCAGCAACGGTCTTTGTCTTAGCCTCGTTTTCGGCAGTCAGCTGATCGACGTTCTTGTTCAGATCGGAAACAGCCTCATCGAGTTCGGCGATACGGATATTCTTCGAAGCCAGTTCAGCCTGAAGGGTTTCAATCTGGCGTTGTTTTTCTTCCAGCTGGGCAGTCAGGTTCTTGATAGCCTTTTTAAGCTGTGCCGACTGGTAGTTGCTGTTCTTAAGCTGTTCTTCCAGTTTGGCAATCTGTTCACGGTTTGATTTCAGTTTTTCGCTGATAAAGCGGATATCTTCCTTGATCTTGTCGGCGCTCGATTTGTTTTCGATAGCATCGCCGGTAAGATCCACACGGTTTTCAGCTTCATTGATTTCGCGGAAGCCTTCCTGAATTTCATTGAATGCTCCCATTATTTCATCCAGTTCGGCATCGCGGTTAGACAATTCGATCATCAGCGAGTCGTTCTGAAGTTTCAACGCATCTTTATTCTGGCCTGCATTATTACAAGAAGCAAGCACGGCCGCAGCACATAATGAAAATAAAACAACTTTCTTCATAGTTTTTTATCTGTTTAGAATTTATAACTTCAATCTTCTTTTCCTGCCAGTATAATGACAATTTCTCCTCTCGGCTCGGTAGCCGTGAAGTGTGCAATGACTTCCTGCAAGGTTCCCCGCACGCTTTCCTCGTGTATCTTGGATATCTCACGGCAGACAGAAACCTGACGTTCGGGACCGAATATCTCGGCAAACTGGGTAAGCGTTTTCACCAGCCGATAGGGTGACTCGTAGAAAATCATCGTGCGCGTTTCTTCTACCAGACCGTTCAGACGGGTCATGCGTCCTTTCTTCTGAGGCAGGAAGCCTTCGAAGCAGAAACGTTCGTCGGGCAGGCCTGAAGCCACCAGAGCCGGAACGAAAGCCGTAGCTCCCGGAAGGCACTGTACCTCGATATCGTTTTTCACACATTCGCGTACCACCAGGAAGCCGGGATCGGATATGCCCGGAGTTCCCGCATCGGAAACCAGTGCAATGGTTTCGCCTGCCTTCAACCGGTTGATAATCCCCTCTACCGTCTTATGCTCATTGAACTTATGATAAGACTGCATCGCATTCTTGATTTCGAAATGTTTCAGCAAAATGCCCGACGTGCGTGTATCTTCCGCCAGAATCAGGTCGGCTTCCTTCAAGATACGGATGGCACGAAAGGTCATATCTTCCAAATTACCCACAGGAGTAGGAACAACATATAATCTTCCCATACAATATTTCAACTGTTAATATAGCAAAGATAGAAAGTTTTTAATCTCACTAGTTAATTTCATTCAATATTTAACAGTTGTTGTGTATAAAATAGCCGAAAAATGAAATTTCAGATAGAAGATAAGGCAAATTAACGACACAAATTGTATTTTTGCACCAAATTTTTGAACCAATGGTTGTTTTTTCAGAAGATCATACACATGAAACGTGCCGCAGAGGAAGAATAGAAGTTGTCTGCGGTTCGATGTTTTCGGGCAAGACAGAAGAACTGATCCGCCGCCTGAAGCGTGCTACCTTTGCCCGCCAGCGGGTAGAAATATTCAAGCCGGCCATCGATACACGCTACTCGGAAGCGGAAGTGGTTTCGCACGACAACAATTCGATTCCTTCTACTCCGGTAGACTCGTCGGCAAGCATCCTGCTGTTCAGCTCGGAAATCGATGTAGTGGGCATAGACGAAGCGCAATTCTTCGACGACGGACTGGTGAACGTATGCAACGAACTTGCCGACAGAGGGGTGAGAGTAATCATTGCCGGACTGGACATGGACTTTAAAGGTGTACCTTTCGGTCCGATGCCTGCCCTGTGTGCCATCGCCGACGAGGTGACCAAGGTACATGCCATCTGCGTGAAATGCGGAGATCTGGCCTACGTATCACACCGTACCGTAGCCAACGACAAACGGGTGTTGCTGGGAGAAAAGGAAGAATACGAGCCTCTGTGCAGATGTTGTTACCGGAAAGCGGTAGAAGAGGAAAAAAAGGCTCAGGCAAGTCATTCGTAAAGATCCGGCCGGCCAGAATAGAACGGCAGACCGGCACTCAAGAATAAATAAGGAGATAAAAAGCGGCTGCCGGCATGTAAAAAATCAGGCTGTCCGAATGTAAGAGCTCCGGCAGGAACGGGAATCTACAAGATTTCAGGAAAACCGGTTTGCAAAGGCTTATTTTTTCGAAAGCAAAATACGCTATAAATCAGCAAGATAAAAACGCAAAGGAAAATTTATTTGAAAAAACTTGCCAAAACATTTGGCAGTTTCACTCAAAACACCTACCTTTGCACTCGCAATCAGAAAATGAATGCAACACAGGTTTGATTCGCTAGCTCAGCAGGTAGAGCACAACACTTTTAATGTTGGGGTCCTGGGTTCGAGCCCCAGGCGGATCACCAAAAGAAAACCATCGATAACTAAATTATCGGTGGTTTTTCTTTTTTATATATCCCGATGAAAAAACTGCCCAAACACAGAGCTTCCGATATCTCCGATACTGGCATACACCTTCGTGTATTTTCAGCAGACGGCATACAACATACCCCTGTCGACTATGCGCATCAGGATGACTACTATATGTTCGGCTTCATCGAATCGGGTGAATGTGACATCCATATAGACTTCAACAGCTACAGGCTGACGGCGCATTGTGCCGCTCTGGTATTACCCGGACAGGTACACAGCTTTGTACAGGCTACCGGACTGAATGCGTATATACTGATGATTGACAGCGCATTCATTGAAGAAAATTCCAAAAGATCCTTCGAACAATATACACTTGGCACACAGACGGTAGAACTGTCACCGGAACAGCAGACTGAACTGACATCGCTGTTTACCATCCTGGCCGGCAAACTGGCACAGACCAGCAAACATCCACAGACACTGGCACTGCACCTGTCGCTTGCCATCATCGACATCATCGGAGAAGCTATCACCTCCAAGCAAACGGCTCATAGCCTGCCCCAACGTTATGTGGAGCATACCATCACCTTCAGAAACCTGCTCAAACAGCATGTAGAGCACAGCCACAGTCCCAGTTACTATGCACGCATGATGAATATCTCGCTCATGTATCTCAACGAAGCGGTTAAAGGGACGACGGGGTTCAGTGTCAGCCAGAACATACAATATGAAATTGTGACAAGAGCCAAACGGAGCCTGATATATACCAGTAAAAGCGTAAAGGAAATAGCTCAGGAACTCGGATTTGAAGATTACGCTTACTTTACCCGGCTCTTTTCGAAAACAGCAGGAATATCTCCAACAGACTTCCGCAAAAACCATAAATAGTCCAAGTACTCCCCTATCTTATCCATTGCCTCCGTTTCTTCATCGGGCTAACTTTGCATCCGGAACAACACGAAGTATGTATGCCGGACATACCCCGAACTGTACCGGCTAACCCTAACAAATAATAATCATGAAGAAACAAAGAACATTCTACATCGACCTCGTTCTGGCAGCTATATGTCTGCTCACTCTTATTACCGGTCTGATTATCCATGCGGCAGGTCATGGTATCGTACAGTCAAATGTAAAAATCTGGAGAGTTACACATATCGTATGGGGAGTATTGTTTCTCATCCTGTCCACTGGACACATAAGGGCTCACCGGGGATGGTATAAAAGCTTGCCCGAAAGATTCAGGCAACGCAGCAAGGTTACGGTTTGTCTGTCGGCCGTTTATTTACTGACAAGTGCGACAGGCCTCATCCTGATATTGCATCGGGAAAATGCCGGCACTCATTTAGGAATACTGCATTATCAGGCAGGTATCCTGTTCGGCATACTGGCAATCTGGCATCTGTGCGGACGTATGAAAATACTCCTGACAATGAGAAACTTCCCCCTTTCAGCTTCGCATCACAAAGCCGAAAGAGGGAAGAACATATTTATCTGCAAAGATTAACTAAAAACTTATTTCAATTCAAATACGGTTTTCGACTTTATATCTTCCGCAGAAGCAGCTATAACAGCCTCAAATTTTCCAGGTTCTGCAATCCATTTATGCTGCTTGTCATCAAAAAAGCTCAAAGACGATTTGTCTATTGTAAAAGAAACTGTTTTAGTTTCTCCAGCAGCCAGTTTGACTTTACAGAAACCTTTTAATTCTTTTTCCGGACGAGAAAGTGAACTCTTTTTATCACAAATATAAAGCTGAACGATTTCTGCTCCTTCTCTCTTGCCTACATTGGTAACAGGGACTGTCAGCACAATTTTTCCATCCTGAGTCATTACTTTAGAATCCAGCGTAACCTTGCCGTACTCAAACTGAGTATAACTTAATCCATGTCCAAAGGCAAACAAAGGCTTAATATTTTCCTTATCGAGCCAACGGTAACCCACAAAAATACCTTCATTGTATTTCGCATCCCAGATATTCTCGTTCTCTCTCTTTACACCAGGATATTCACCCAATTTATGAGCTCCAACATCTTCCAGACAAACAGGGAAGGTAAAAGGAAGTTTACCTGAAGGATTGACATCTCCCAAAAGGACAGATGCTATGGCGCTTCCGGCTTCACTGCCTAAAAACCATGCCTGAACAATAGACGGCACAGATTTCACCCAAGGCATAGCAACGGCATTACCCGATATGTTTACGACAATCAAGTTTTTGTTCACTTTTGACAAAGCTTCTATCAGCTGATCTTGTCCGTAGGGCAATCCCAGCTGTGCACGGTCTGCATCTTCACAATCCTGTCCTGCACTTTTATTTAAACCACCAAAGAAGATTACATAATCGCATTCTTTTGCCAGGCTGACAGCCTCAGCAATCAATTCTTCCGGCGAACGGTTATCTGACAAATCCTGTCCTGTAACAACTCCGTTGTATTCGCCACTGGCATCTCCGACATATCCTCTTGCAAAAAGAACTTCTGCCTTGCCGGCAACTCTCTTTTTCAAGCCATCGAGCGGTGAAATTTCATGTTTTACCTTCAAAGAAGAGCTACCTCCGCCAACGGTCATCATCTTCAATGCATTCTCGCCAATTACTGCAATTTTTGCAGCTTTATTCAAATCAATCGGAAGCACATTTCCTTTATTCTGAAGCAACACGATACCTTCTTCTGCAATGGTACGGGCCGCATCAAAATGTTCAGGACTTCCCATAGATCCGAAAGGACGATTGCGGTTCATTGTCGTACGGAATGAAAGACGAAGGATGCGACGAACTTTCTCGTCCAGCTCTTTGGTTGTATATTTACCCGATTTAATTTTATCCAGATAAGCTTTAGCCAGATAATAATTGTCATAAGCATTACTTGCTCCGTTCGACAGTCCGTTGGTCCAACTTCCGAACTCTAAGTCCAAACCGTTAGTAATGGCCTCGTCAGTATCGTGAGTACCACCCCAGTCGCTGACAACAACTCCGTCAAATCCCCATTCACCTTTCAATATATCATTCAGAAGATATTGATTATGGCAGCAATGCTGGTCTTTATAAAGATTATACGCTCCCATGATACTCCATGCATGACCTTCTTGTACCGCAGCTTTAAAGGCAGGCAGATAAACCTCATACAAAGCTCTGTCATCGACAATCACATTGGTTGTATGGCGATTGACTTCATGATTATTCAGAGCATAATGCTTTACACAGGCGGCAACGCCATTACTTTGAACCCCTTGTACATAAGGAACCACCATCTTGCTGCTCAGATAAGGATCTTCTCCCATATATTCAAAGTTACGTCCATTCAAGGGTGTACGATAAATATTTACGCCCGGTCCTAATAAAATAGTTTTATTTCGATAGCGAGCCTCTTCACCGATACTCTTGCCATACAACAAAGCCATGTCAGGATTCCAGGTCGCAGCCAGACATGTTAATGCCGGAAATGCAACACATGAATCGTTTGTCCATCCGGCCTGATCCCATTCGTCCCACAAAACCTCCGGACGAATACCATGAGGTCCGTCAGTACACCAGATCTCAGGAATACCCAAGCGGGAAACACCGGGAGAACAGAACTTAGACTGAGCATGAATCATAGCAATTTTCTCTTCCAGTGTCATTCTGGACAAGGCATCTTCAACACGTAACTCAACAGGCTTTGTATCATCTAAATAAACAGGTGTATCGACAGACTGCGCCGAAACAGAGGCAAACAGAACAAACGCCAACGCACCTAACAATATTTGTTTTTTCATGATATTAAATGTTTTATGATATTTCAAGAACTATTTCAACTATTGAAAACTAAAACCTAACGAGTGAATATATTCCTTTTGAGGTATGCAATTTTCTTTCTTACAATTCTGAATGAAATCATTCATCGCTTTCCGTACCATCTGCTGATCAGGACGTGCCTTACGAATTTCGGCATAGCTGCCTCTGGGAGATTCAGAAAAGGCAACAATATGATTCCAGTTATCAGGCATCTGGATTCCCATTATACACGAGTCATCCTTTTTCTTATAAGGCCAGAATGTCCATCCTATATTATTTTCTTCCATGACTTTGCAAAAAGATGACTGCCATTCTGAAGTATTATGTCCTATCTCTCCCATATACATAGGTAAATTTACACTATCACGAAAAGCTATGAATTCCTGAATTGCTTCTTTCGTAGGAGCTCCGCCATAACGATGACAGGTATACATCAGTTTATCATCATATTTGGCATCCTTAAACGGCTTAAAGTTGCCATTCCATTGAGAACCTCCCAATAATATGATATGGTTGGTATCGACTTCACGTATTGCCTTGACAGCACGCTTATGCAAAGCTTCCAATTTACCATTCAACTCCTCCATGTTATCGAAATACGGAGCAATCGGCTCATTTATCAGTTCATAACCTAATATTACAGGTTCATTTTTATACCTTTCAGCAATGTTTCTCCAGATATCACAGAATAACTGCTGGCTACGTTCGCTTTCGAATAACCAGGGATAACCATAACTATCGTCAATATTGTCGCCAGTCTGTCCGCCCGGAGCATCGTGCATATCCAAGATCAAATACAATTTATTATCTCTACACCAGTTAACAACACTGTCAACACGTGCAAATCCATCTTGTTCCGCTGTCAGTCCCATATAATCTTCATCAGTAAATAGCTTATAATGGAACGGAAGGCGGATTGTATTTGCTCCCAAACCGGCAATAAACTCTATATCACGACGAGTTATATAATTGTCTTTAAACTGTTTCCAAAAATCGGCCGTAAAATCAGGTCCTACCAGTTCACAAAACATCTGGTTAATCATTCTGGCAGAATTGGTATTGGTGAAACCAAACATATATCCTTCAGGATTTAACCAGTTTCCCAAATTAGTACCTTTTATGTGTAAGGTATCTCCATCCGGTTCTATCAGACAGGCACCTTCAACATGTACAAATTTATTCTCATCCAGTTGATTTCCAACTTCCTTTTGAGATTGCTGGCAAGAAAATAAACATCCGGCCAAAGTGAGTGCTATAATCTGTTTTATCATAAAAAAAGCTCCTATATTTATTCTGCGACATTAAACTCAGTTGTCAAGCCTCCCTGACTATCGGAAGCTACCCACAATTTAAAGTCGCCCGGTTCAACTACCTTCTTCATATCTATATTCCAAAAAGCCAATTCTGATACCGGCAAATCAAACATAACCTGCTTAGATTCACCAGGCTGTAAATTGACACGCTGGAAGCGCTTCAACTCTTTCACCGGTCTGGTTACAGAGCCAACTTTATCTTGCACATATAACTGTACAACCTCTGTACCTTCATAACGTCCGGTATTTTTCAATTCAACAGAAACTTTCAATGTATCACTGACCGTCAATTTGCTCGAAACAATCTTCAGATTACCATAACTGAATGTCGTATATGACAAACCATATCCAAATGGGAATAATGGTGTAGAACCTGCATCAAGGAAGAAAGAACGGCATCCCACTGAAGTCTGTCCTGCTTCCATCGGAATTTCATCAAGCAACATTTCTTTCTCCAATGCCGGTCGTCCGGTATTATTGTGAGCATAATACATTGGAAGCTGACCTACCATCTTAGGAAATGTAACAGGTGTTTTTCCGCTTGGATTCACCTTTCCGAACAAGATATCAGCCAAAGCAGGTCCTCCCATTGTACCCGGATGGAAAGCATAAAGTACAGCATCCGATTCTTCTACTTCTTTAGCTATTGTCAGTGGTCGGCCTGCCATAACAACAGTAACAAGAGGTTTTCCTGTCTGTGACAATTTTTCTATCAGTTCCGATTGCAGACCTTGCAAGTTCAAATCGGCCAGAGAATGAGCCTCACCTGATAAAATGGATTCTTCACCTACAAAAGCCAATACGACATCAGCTTGCTTAGCTGCATTGACAGCTTTTGCCAATCCTGTTGTCTGTTTGTCGCGGCTATATGCCAGTGCCGGTTCATAAATAATACGCACCTTATCGCCATATACAGCACGCAATGCAGCCAAAGGAGTCTGCGTATGTGCTTTTTCTCCATCAAACACCCAAGTTCCCATCTGATCATGAGGAGCATCGGCCAAAGGACCAACGACAGCTACAGTATGTACTTCGTCAGCATTTAAAGGCAATGTCTGATTTGTATTTTTCAAAAGAATAACCGACTGTTCTACAGCCTGTTTTGCCTTAGCCAAATGTTCTGGTGAATATTTTACTGATTGTGGAGTAGAAACATAAGGATTTTCAAACAAGCCCAATCGGAATTTTAAGCGCAAGATGTTACGAACCGCCTCATCGATCTGTTTTTCGGATATTTTATTCTCTTTCACCAGATTTTCCAAGTTGCCAGAAAAAGCTCCACTAACCATATCCATATCGACTCCTGCATCAAGTGATTTTTTTGCAGCATCGGCAGCGTCTTTACAAAAGCCATGAGTAATCATTTCGGTAGCAGAAGCCCAATCGGTAACAACCATTCCATCGTACTTCCATTCTTCCCGCAAGACATTCTTTAAAATAAACTTATTACCGGTAGAAGGCACTCCATCATTGTCATTAAAAGATGTCATAAAAGTTGCAGATCCAGCTTTTGCTGCTGCTTCAAAAGGCGGAAGATATACGTTACGCAACAAGCGTTCCGGCAAGAAGGTTGAGTTATAATCTCTTCCACTTTCCGCAGCTCCATATCCTACAAAATGTTTTGCACATGCAGCAATAGAAGTCGGATCATTCAGTGAATCTCCCTGGAAACCTTCAATCATAGCTTTTCCCAATACAGCTGTAAGATAAGGGTCTTCACCACAGCTTTCGGCAATTCTTCCCCAACGTGGATCACGGGATACATCAATCATCGGAGCAAACGTCCATCGTATACCATCGGCAGAAGCCTCAATAGCGGCAACTCTGGCAGACTCACGAACCAGATCCGGGTTAAAAGAAGCAGCCTGTCCTAAACAAATCGGAAAAATTGTTTTATATCCATGAATAACATCACGTGCCATCAGTACGGGAATACCCAGCCGTGACTGCTCTACGGCTGTCTTCTGTATCTTATTTGCGACTTCCGCATTTACAATATTCAGAAACGAACCAACTTTTCCTTCTTTGACCAAAGCATACATTTCTTCCTCACTACCATACGGACTCAGCTGGTTCATTTGGCCGATTTTCTCCTGAAGTGTCATCTTCCCTAACAGATTCTCGACCTTTTTCTCTATCTCATCTTTTCCTGTTTTCTTCTCTCCGGATGAAACACAAGAAAAAAAAGAAAATGTCGCCACCATAAGAGAAGCCGACAGTAAGTATATTTTATTTTTCATAAACAAATTATTTACATTTCAGGAAAGGCATTCCAATGATATAAATCACTGAAAAGCCTTTCCTCATTGTGATTAATATGGATTCTGTGTCAAAGTTCCAGCAGACTTATCGATTTCACTAGACGGTATAGGTAAATACTTTTTGTTATCTTTATAACCACGACTTCCTAAAACCTCATTAGCTTTTCCTGAACGTACCAGATCCCAGAAACGCTTACCTTCACCATACAATTCAAGATGTCTTTCTTCCAAAACATTATCAATATTGGCAACAACCTTATGAGCTCCCAAATTTTCTACAGTAGTACGATAAGCTCTGGCTCTTACCTGATCCAGATAATTTTGTGCCCCGGCAGTATCGCCTCCAGTACGCAATATCAGTTCGGCTGCATTCAATAATGTTTCAGCATAACGGTATACACGTAAGTTATTTCTATAATTCAAGTCCTTGTCACCCGTACACTGACTATTTCCACCCTGGCGAGGTAAATATTTCAACAAGAAATAACCAGTATCTTCATAGCGCGGTGTATACGAAGCATTCGGATGAGTTTCTTGATATTTTGCAAAATTCAAAATACCGCCGTCCTTACGCTGGTCATCATCGTCGTAAGAATTATACAAGTCCGGATTCACGGTACCAAATCCCCATCCGCCTGCAAACTTTTCATCTTTACATTCGTTTATTCCGATCAGAGTAGGAAGAACTGTACCACCGGCAGCGATCGGATTTCCCCAGCTACGCTGAGCATTCAGATCGTGATAGTTTATTTCCCAAATGGATTCTTCACACCATTCGCCTGCATCTTCCCACATTCCAGCAAAATCATCATGCAGACTATACAACTGAGAAGATATAATAGAGCGCATATCCGACAAGACTTCAGCATAACGGCTTTCATCGTTCTGATACATCACAACTTCTGCTTTCAGCATTTGTGCGACAGCTTTGGTAACTCTTCCTTTCATTGTAATATCAACAGATTCGGGCAAGCGATTTTCTCCCAATGCATAATCCAGATCTTCTATAATTTTCGGATACACTTCATCTGCTGAAATCTGCTCTACCAAATAAGGAGAAGTAGAAGGATTCACGGTATAATAAGGTATGTTTCCCCACAATTTCCACAGCCATGTATAATAATAAGCTCTCAGAAAATGTGCTTCAGCCAAATAACGTTCCTTATTTTCCTGAGATATACCAGGAATACCATCCATTTTTGCCATAACAATATTGGCACGGTTGATTCCTGAATAAAATACACTCCATAAACTACTGCAAACGATTTCGGGAGTAGCTGTAAACTTATGCATGCGATGCCAGTGCTCATTATCTTGCTCTGTTGAACCTCCGGCATAAATATCGTCCGACATAACATCTGCAACCAGATTCAAAGGATTATACTGTCCCAGTCCCCAGTCAGGCCACTGCAAAGGATCGTAAGCAGCAACCAGTGCACTATAAATACGTTCTTCCGAGTTATAATACTCATCCTCGCTTATATTCACGGTAGGATATACTTCCAGAAAAGAATCACTGCAAGAAGCCAAACTCATTAGTGCTAAAGCACCACATATAAAATATTTTTTCATTTTTTCTCAGTTTAAAAGTTAGAAAGTAATATTTGCGCCAACTGTAAATGTCTTGGCCTGAGGATAAACTCCTTTATCAACCCCTAAAGAAGTACCACCTGAAGAAATTTCCGGATCGAAACCATCGTAGCCTGTAATTGTAAACAGGTTTTCAGCTCCAACGTATACACGCAAATTCTGCACAAAGAATTTTGTTGTTACAGCCTTAGGCAAAGTATATCCTAACTGAATATTCTTCAGACGTAAGTATGAACCGTCTTTTATATACAAATCAGAAGACAACCAGTTTCCATTTTCATCATTTTCACTCAAACGAGGATATTTGTTGGAAGTACCTTCTCCGTGCCAGCGGTCTAACATATAAGAAGGCAGGTTAATGCTCTTCAAGTCAATACGGCGAGAACCATCAAAGACATCATTACCGATAGTACCCTGGAAGAAAGCATTCAGGTCGAATCCTCTCCAGTCTAAAGCGATAGAGAATCCTACAGTCCAGTCTGGCATACCTTTACCGATCTTCACACGGTCTGCGTCATCAATCTTTCCATCTCCATTCGCATCAACAAAACGTACATCTCCTGGCTGTGCATTAGGCTGGATTTTCTCTCCCTTTGAATTTACATATGAATTGACTTCATCCCAATTCTGGAAGATACCAGCAGTTTTCTTTCCATAGAAGAACGGGAAAGGTTCTCCGTTTTCGGCACGTGTAATTGTTCCGATATTCTGGATAGCATCATAGTTAGCCCAACCTTCGGCATTACCCAGTTCGATCAGTTTATTTTTCAGGTAAGAAGCATTGGCTCCGAATTTAACATTCAAATCAGAAACCTGGAATCTATAAGACAAATCCATTTCAATACCAGAGTTTTCCATCTTACCCACATTACCCATCGGAGGAGTATCACCAACATAAGCAGGCAACGGCATCTGCATCAGCATACCATCTGTTTTCTTCTTATACCAGTCTACTGTAAAAGTAAGTGCATTACCCAAAAATCCGAAATCCAATCCCAAATCAGTCTGGCTGGTTTCTTCCCATTTCAAATCAGGGTTAGGCAATCCATTAGGTTTAGCTCCTACCACAATAGCTTCATTGCCGTTAGCACCAAAAATATAATTGTTACCACTGTTCATAATGGCTGTATAGCGGAAGGCATCAATACGTTCATTACCATTCTTACCCCAGCTTGCACGTAATTTCATAGAAGTAAGCCATTCAGGACGTTTTTCCATGAATTTTTCATTTGTGATATTCCATCCTAAAGATAATGAAGGGAATACAGCATATTTGTTATTCGGGCCAAAGTTAGATGAACCATCCCGACGTATTGTTGCCTGGAACATGTAGCGTTCAGCATAGTTGTAGCTGACACGAGCAAACATAGATGCCAGTGTTGAAAAAGGCTGAGCTTGTCCTGTAGCTTCCTGATCGGCCTTTGTTCCTTGTCCGAAATTGATGTTGGCTTTATCAGGATCCAGAGATTGCAAATTGTAGTTCTTTCCCCACAAGGTACGTCCCTGATATTTCTTTGCAGACTGTCCTAATATAACAGATACTGAGTGCTGTCCAAAGGTCTTGTCATACGACAATACATTTTCCAGCTGCCATGTATATCCTCTGTTCATGCCCGACCATGCAGAAGACTGAGTCTGACTGTTGCTCTTTCCCAGATAGTAAGGATATATCCAGCCATCATTTCCCCAGAATGCCAAATCAGCACCATAAGTTGTTTTAAACTTAAGATTGTCCCACAGTTGAAGTTCACCCCAGAAAGAAGCGACGAATTTATCAGAGTTGTTTACATCTCCCGGCAACTCCAATTGAGCCAGCGGATTGGTTATTTCGTTATACGCATCACCAACAATGGTATAAACATTTCCATTTTTATCTTTTATTGCTGTAGGATATTCTTTCAATACAGCTTCAGGATCTTCAGCATACACAGGGAGTGTAGGAGCAATCATCAGCGCACTACCCAACGGACCACCTTTTTCATTGTTTGTATCAACTCCTACTGATTTAATACGAGTATAACCGATATTGGTTCCAATTTTAAATGATGAAAGCCAGTTACGGTTTTTAGTCTGATCGAACAATGTATAATTAGAATTCATACGTAAAGTGAAACGTTCGTAATTTGAACGATCGAAATTACCTCCAACAATACCGTCTTGCTTGAAATATCCTGTTGACAAAAAGTATGAACCTTTATCAGAACCTCCGCTGACACTTATCTGGTGATTCATTATCGGTGCATTAGAGTTGAACAAAGCATCTTGCCAGTCTGTTCCCTCTCCTGCTGCTTCCGGATTGGCATAAGGAGCATCTTTGCCTGAGTTAACAGCCATTTCATTCATCAACGTTTCGTACTCAACTGCATTAAGAACATCTCTCTTTCTCCAAGGATTTTGCCAACCGTATGAGAAGTCATAGCTAATAACAGCTTTTCCTTTGCTTCCTCCTTTTGTAGTAACCAATACTACACCATTGGCAGCACGAGCACCATACACAGCAGCAGAAGCTGCATCCTTCAAGACCTCGATAGATTCTATATCAGAAGGATTCAAATAATCGATACCACCATCAACCGGCATACCGTCAACGATGTAAAGAGGGTCAGAATTGTTTATGGTACCAATACCACGAATACGTACCTTTGCAGCATCACCAGGCTGTCCGGATGCAGAAGTAACCGTTACTCCTGAAGTCTGTCCCTTCAACATATTATCTACACGGGTAGGAGTTACATTTTTCAAATCGTCAGAGCTAACCCGGCTGATAGATGCTGTCACAACACTTTTCTTTTGAATTCCATAACCTACTACAATGACTTCATCCAAAGTTTCGGTGTCTTCTTTTAAAATAAAATTCAAAGGTTGTGTACCTGTTGCCTTTTTCATTTGCGTTACATAACCAATGTACGATACTTCAATTTGAGAACCATCTTCTACATTGGCAATACTAAAATTACCGTCAAAATCGGTTATCACACCATTGGTAGTTCCCTTCACCAAAACGCTGGCTCCAATTACCGGCTCGCCCGATGAATCTTTGACGTTTCCACTTACTGTTATTTGTTGTGCAAACAAATGAACAGAAAAACACAATAAACAACATAGAGACAATACAAACCGAGTAATCTGTACCGGTTGAAAATTGTTCTTCATACTAGCAAATTTTTTAGTTAACATAATAGAATATTTGATTAAAAATTCTGGAAGCAAAATTAGATACTAAAGGACGTTAATCTATTCTAAAGTAAAGTCAGCAAGTAAGATTACAAAAAGATAACATACTTATTATCAATGCATATATAAAACTAACAGGTAAACTATACGATTGACATATAGAGTGACTTATACGCCTTTACAAGTCTGAAAAGCAGCTTTCGGGAATGAGATTTACCTCTTCTTCCCATTACAACAGGAAAGAACAAGCTTTTCTAAAACATGAACAATACAAGAAAACAAGCCATAGCACACTACAAAATAGCGTGTACTATGACCTGTTCTCAACCGGAAGAAAAACTTAAATCAAGAAGTTCTCTCCGCTAAAAAAGTCTATTTTGAATTTCCTATTACTTGCCTCCTCTTCCCAACAAGCGAACAGCTTCGGCAAATTTATCTTTAGGTATAATTGCTTTATTTCGCATGCGCAACCTATGATTGTACACTGTTTGAGGAGAACAATGCAAAAAGTCAGCAATCTTGACACTATCATTTATACCCAATCTGACCAATGCATAAATACGAACTTCCGTGTTCAGTTCGCTTGCATCTTTCAATAAAATCTGCTCTTCAGGACGAAGCAAAGAATTTAAATCCGCTACAAAATCAGGATAAACCCGCAAAAAGATAGCATCAAAATTGGCATAAAAGTCTTTAAGTTCGTTTTGAGTCAATGAAGAGTTATCAGTCAATTGTCTTGCCTCTTCAAACTGACCAGTCTTTAGTTTACGGTTAATGTTTTTCCGATACTCATCCAACTTACTGATATAGTTCGAGCAAATAGAGAACACATATCCGATATATTCTTCTTTTACATCATTCGACTCTTGAAGCTTCTGGTTAGCACTTCTAAGCAGTTCATTCAAGTTCTGAAGCTCCTGATTGGCTAAGGCCAGCTGTTTATGCATCTGTGAAAGTTCAACAACATGTTGATTAAGAGAGTGATTTGCAGAATCCAGTTCTGTACGCGACTTTCTCAACTTTTTCGTCTGACGATAAAGACCAATCAAGGCCAGTACCAGGATTATCGAGAAAAAAGTAACTACATACAAATAATTTTGCAATGAATTACGCCATCTTATATCACGTTGCTGATAATTAGCATATATCTTATCCAATTCTGTAGATATACTAATGATACGCACCCGGTTGGGATAAAGCAAAGCTGCCTTCAAGCAATAATTCATGTAAGCATACGCGCGGTCAATATCTCCTGCATCATACAATAACGATGAAAGTTCCTGCAACGAAGCAATATCGCGATTGCAGACTCTCAAATCAGCCATTGCCGAATAAATCAGATAAATCATGGTTTTTTCTTTATCTCCTATCCGCTTATACATATTCGAAAGGCCATAAGCGTTCATTGCATCCAGCCGTGTATTATGATGAGAAGACAATACAACGTTCTCTAAAGCCGAAAACAAGCTATCTTCAGGAGAGAGTTCATTACATGACGCTACACACCACCAATAAAGGGGATCTTTCGGACGGACTAAGGCCAGCATGTGCTTATTGGCATTCTCGAACTCATTATAATACTTATTATTAACCTGCTTCTGGTCGCCCATATATTGCCCTAAATGCGAATACAGGTAAGAACGCTGATAGTAATACGAGAGTTTCAGTCCGTCAGACAAACTGGTAGAATCAACTTTTTCCAGCACTTCACCTGCTTCTTTTAACAATCCTGTTGCAGCAAACATAAACGAACGGTTTATCAGCCATTCATCCTGCCAGTCCTTCTTTTTAAGTTCGGTAGCAATCTGTATATTACGGTCAACGTATTTCATTGCAGAATCAGCATTGAATACGAAAGATTCGTCATATAGCATTTTATTTATCCAGAATTCCTCTTCAAAATTGGCGGCATTCGATAACTTTTTCTTCAATTGCGCTATTTTAAGCTCTTTCTGCGATGCCAACTCTCCAGTTTGTACTAATATAGAATCGAGTGTAGCAAGAAGCTGCGGAATCTCTTTTTCCACCGATTCCGCATAAATCCATCCAATCCAGTTAACTAGCAGCCAAAATAAAATGTGCTTCCTCATAATATCTTTTATATTAGTGCAAAGTTAACCAAAATTCAGAAAAAAAGATTAAAATCCATTTCGCAATATTTACCGGCCAGGCATAACTTCAACAAAAAAATTTCCTTTACACGCTTACTTCATGACAAACACAAAGTTTACGCATAAAGGAAATTTCCCTGTATAGTATATGTTCAATTATCAGAACAGCTTGCTAGGATATTCTCCAGAGTCGGCAAGAGCCTGCAATTTATCAACTACACCCTGACGGTCGGCTGCATATGTTACTCCAAACCAGCGAGAAGTAGTATCAAGAACTTCTACAGTAGCAGTACCATCGTTGATCAGCTTATTGACCATGAGCGGAATGTAGTATTCAGCTTTAGGCTTATCGATGTTTTCTTTCAGGAAGTCGATGAAATATTCTTCAGAGTAGTTGAAATAGTCAGGAGTGAAGCCCCACATATTCATTGAAACCGGAGTATTATCTTCGATGCCTACCCATTCGCCATTTTCATCTTTATAAGAAACGACACCGTTAATACGCATAATTTCAGTACGTTCTACTACTGTTGTCAGATGTCTGTTTTCGTCGGTAGAACAGATACCGCGAGCTACTGTACCACTTTCACTCAGGGTATTTCCAACACGGAATCCTACCATACAATATGTATTCTTAGCTCCTTCAGGAAGTTCAGACAAGAATTTACCGATTACAGCAAAACTGTCACGTCCGTAGAAGTCGTCAGCATTGATTACGGCAAAAGGTTCACGGATCACTTCCTTACCCATCAACACTGCATGGTTTGTACCCCATGGTTTTACACGTTCAGCCGGACAAGTAAATCCTTCAGGAAGCTTGTCGATGCTTTGAAATACTACTTCTACTGGAATATGGTTTTCGTACTTGCTGATGATTTTCTTACGGAAATCTTCTTCAAAATCTTTTCTGATTACGAATACAATCTTTCCAAATCCGCCACGGATAGCATCAAAAATGGAATAATCCATAATTGTTTCACCATTGGGACCCAGACCGTCAAGCTGTTTCAAACCTCCATAACGACTTCCCATTCCGGCAGCCAGAACAAACAAAGTTGGTTTCATAATATATCTTTTAAAATTAAGTTATAGCACAAAGGTAAAGAATTTATATAAATACAACTAAATAGTTCCAGAACAAAATGAATACTAATTCGGTTATTTTATATAAATTCGCACAAACAATACAGCTTGACTTGGCCTATGAAAAAATATCTGCGATGGACAGGGATCGCCGTAGCATCTCCGTTCATATTATTTATATTGCTATGTATTCTGATATACATACCTCCTATTCAGAATTTTCTGGTAAACACGGCTACACGCTACGCTTCCGAAGCCACAGGTATGCAAATCTCGATAGGAAGAATCTCTCTTTCATTTCCGTTAGATTTGGTAGTAAACAATACCGTAATTATCGACAAGCAGGATACCATACTGAATGCCAAGAAATTAACAGCGAAGATCCAGTTAACTCCCCTGCTGAGAAAGAAAATCGAACTTGACGGTCTGGAGTTGAGCAAGGCATCTGTAAATACGGCAAACCTCATCGAAGGTATGACGCTGAAAGGAAATCTGGGAGAGCTATTCGTATCCTCACATGGCGTAGAGCTCGATCCGGAAACTGCCATTGTCAACACTCTTTCTTTAAAGGATACTCATTTATCCATCTGCATGGCCGATACTACAGCCTCAGATACGACCAGCTCGCAACCGGTTTTCTGGAAAATACAACTGAAAAATGTTGATTTCGAAAACGTTTCGTTTGCCATGCAAATGCCGCTGGGTACATTCAGCATGTCAACATCGCTCGAAAAGCTTTCTCTACGGAACGGACTGGTTGACTTACATAAGTCGGCATACTCGGCAGGTTCACTTAAACTGACAAACGGTAGTGCTTATCTTGATACCAATACACTTCCTGCTGCCGAAGGATTCGATGCATCGCATATCGGCATTACCAACATCAAGCTGGATGTAGATTCTGCCTACTATGCCGGAAATGATATCTATGCCAATATCCGCGACTTCAACTTAAAGGAACGCTCCGGACTGGAAATTGTTTCAACAAAAGGAAAACTGGTATCGGATGCCAAGACACTGAAAGTTCCGTCGTTGCAGATAACAACCCCCGATTCGTATCTCGAATTCAGCGCATCTATGGACTGGGAGGCGACTGATGCTGAAAAAGACGGTATGATCAATGCTCGTCTGATGGCTGACATCGGCAAGAATGATTTACTGAAGGTTATCACCGGAATGCCGGAAGATTTCATAAAAAAATATCCGTCTGCCCCATTGCAGATACGTGCCGGCATAGACGGAAACTTGAAGGAGATTCGTCTTACCACGCTCTCGGCAAGCATTCAGGATGCTTTCCGTGCACAGGCTACGGGAAGTATTACGTTGCCTATGGACAGTCTCCAGAGAAACGGTAACATCAATTTATCGGTAGAAACGGGCAACTTGAACTTTGTAGAAAGTATGCTCAGCGGTGTCGTGCTGCCATATGGCATGAAACTGGAAGGAGAAGCTTCGGTCAACGGCAGTCTGCTCGGAGCAAACATGCAGTTCTTTCCGGGCAAAAAAGCCAATGTTATTTTAAAAGCTGACTATGATTTGCAAAAAGAAGGCTATCTGGTCGACCTGAATATCGACAGTCTCAACATACACGAGTTTATGCCGCATGATTCGATATTCGGACTTTCGACCTCACTGCATGCCGAAGGAAACGGATTCGACTTTTTCTCTCCGAAAACATCCGCTCTGCTGAAGGGTGAGGTTTCACACTTCCGGTATGGCTCGCTTCTGTTTTCCGGAGTCACACTCGATGCCGGTCTGAAACACTCTCAGGCTTCAATGATGCTGAATGTCAACAACCGGGCAATAGACGTATCGGCCAATTTGCAGGCATTGCTTCAGCCGAATATGATAAAGGCCGACCTGAACACCCATGTGCGGCTGTTAGACTGGCAGGCATTGTCACTTATGAGTACGCCTTTCAGTTCGTCGATGAACATCGAGGTGCATGCACAGACGGATATGAAGCAACGCCACAAAGCACGTGCTACCGTCAGCGGTATACAGCTCGTAACAGCCGAAAGAAACTTCAGGACTAAAGACCTGCATGCCGGTTTCGATATGGCTACCGATTCGGTAAGGGGATATGTCAATGCAGGCGATTTGACTTTCCTGTTCAAATCGGCCAACAGCCTCGACAAGTTTATGAGCAAGAGCGACCTGGTAGCCAAGGAGTTTGGAGAGCAGTGGAAGAAAAAACACATAAATCAGCGCCTGATCAGAGAAATGCTGCCTTCGGCACAGTTGAAAGTATTCTCCGGATCAGACAATCCGGTGGCCAACTTCCTGGCTTCACAGCATGTAAACTACAATCGTCTGCGGGCCAGCTTCAGTACTTCGCCGGAAGACGGATTAAACGGTTCCATCGACTTGTACGGCTTGCGGACCGACAGTCTTCAACTGGATACGATTTACTTCAAAACGTTGCAAGACTCTGTGCAGGTGAAATTCTACAGTGGTGTAAAGGCTCTTGCCAACAAACGTCAGGAAGCCTTCGACATTTCACTGAACGGATATATCGGATCTACCGATGCACAACTGGCAATAGGTTACCTGAACGGTAAAAGAGAAACCGGAGTTGATCTCGGTCTGAAGGCACAGCTACGTCCCAACGGCATCAGCATGCACATCACTCCGGACAATCCTACTCTGGTATATCGTCCGTTTAAGGTGAACCACGGCAACTATATCTATCTGAGTGACGAGGGACGTATCCATGCCGACGTCAAGATATACGATGAGAATCATTCCGGATTATCCTTATATTCTACTCCGGATTCTCTCGTACAGCAGGATCTTACCGTAGCTCTCAACCAGATAGACATAGCTGAGTTCCGGCGCATCATCCCATATATGCCCGACATAGCCGGCTTTATCAACGCCGAGGCACACTATATACAAAGCGAGTCGAGCATGCAAGTTGCAACCGACATAGGAATCAACAACCTTGCCTACAACAAACAACAGCTGGGCAACTGGGAAATGAGTGCCGTATATCTGCCTAAAGAAACAGGAGAACACAGCATAGACGGCTTCCTGATGCTGAACGATGAAGAAATAATGAGCCTGAACGGAACGTACCTTTCTGCCACGGGGAAAAATGATAAAGATAATCTGACGGCAGATGTGAACCTGCATCATCTGCCGCTGAAGGTAGCCAATGCATTCATTTCCGATGATATAGCCAGGCTGAAAGGCGACCTGGACGGTTCGATTTCCATAGAGGGTTCCACGTCACAGCCCGTCTTGAACGGAGAACTAGGACTTGACAGTGTAATAATCAATATTCCACAGGCTTCACTGAACCTGCAACTCGACAACCGACCGCTGAAGATTGAGAACAGCCGACTAAAATTCGAACGCTTCAACATCTTTACCAAGGGAAAGACACCGTTCAGCATAGACGGTTACGTAGACATGACCGACATGGCTGCCATGGATATAAACCTGAAAATGGAAGCGCATAACTTTGAGCTGATCAATGCCAAACAGACCAAAGAGTCGCTGGTACACGGTAAGATTTATGTCGATGTAAATGCCATGCTGAAAGGACGGCCGGATGCCCTTACCATGAGAGGCAACATGAATATTTTAGGAAGCAGTGATTTCACTTATGTACTGAAAGACTCTCCGCTGACCGTAGAAGACCGCCTGAACGAAACTGTCACGTTTGTGGACTTCAGCGATACGACTCACATAGCCAAGCCTCACATTCCTGCCATGTCGCTGGGAGGTATGGATATTTTGATGACACTTCACATCGACGAGGCTGTGCAGGCACGTGTCAACTTAAATGAAAGCGGAAGCAACTACATGCTGCTGGAAGGTGGAGGCGACTTGTCATTCCAGTATCAGCCCGACGGAAACATGCTGCTCAACGGCCGTTATTCGCTGATAAGCGGAGAAATGAAATACGAAATGCCTATCATCCCGCTGAAGACTTTCTACATTCAGGATGGAAGCTATATCGAATGGACCGGAAACGTTATGAACCCGAATCTGAACATAAAGGCTTCGGAACGGGTGCGTGCGTCGGTTTCTTCCGATGGAGAAAGTACGCGTATGGTAAACTTCAACGTGGGAGTGAATCTGACAAACCGCCTGGAAGATCTGGGCTTTACCTTCACACTCGAAGCTCCCGACGACGGTGCCATGCAGAACGAACTCGCTGCCAAATCGGCCGAAGAGAAAAACAAGCTGGCTGTCACCATGCTGGTTACGGGTATATATATGTCAGAAAGCAATACCGGAGGCAAAGGATTCGACACCAACAGTATGCTGAACTCGTTCCTGCAAAGTGAGATAAACAAGATAGCAGGAAATGCACTGAAAACAATAGATATAAACTTCGGTATGGAAACGACCGATGAAGGCGCAACCGGAAATACCCGTACGGATTATAACTTCCAGTTTGCCAAACGATTCTGGAACAACCGCTTCCAGGTTATCATCGGAGGAAAAATATCTACCGGAAACGATGTACAGCAGCAAGACGAGTCGTTTATCGACAACATTTCGCTGGAATACCGTCTGGACAACAGCGGTACACGCTACATCAAGATTTTCCACGACAAGAATTACGAAAGCATACTCGACGGTGAAGTGATAGAAACAGGAGCCGGTATCGTACTGAGAAAGAAAGTGAGCAAACTAAGCGAACTGTTCATCTTCCGCTCCCGCAAAAAGAAACAGCCCGAACAAACAACAGAAAACTGATTGAAGCATAATTACATATCCATGAAGAAATATAAAACATATCATATCCTGACGCTTCTGCTTGCAGCCATGATGGCTGTATCATGCTCTACAACAAAGCACTTGCCGGAAGGGGAAACCTTGTATCTGGGATTGAAGAAAGTAACCATCAACAACGAAGACAAGAGCAAGGCAGGACAAAAGGCACTTGCCGAAGCGGAAGGAGCTATCAGCATTGCTCCGAACAACGCCATCGTGGTAAAGCCCAATATCCGTTTTCCGATACCTTTCGGACTATGGATATACAATCGCTTTGAAAGGTATGAAAAAGGCTTCGGAAAGTGGATATTCAAAAAACTGGCTGCCAAACCGGTATATGTTTCTACCGTAAATCCAGAAACCCGAATAAAAGTAGCGTCCAATCTGCTGCACGACTACGGGTATTTCGGCGGAAAAGTAACTTACCGGGTAGACAGTACCCGTAACCCGCGGGCTGTAAAACTGAGTTACGACATCGATATGGGAAATCCGTACTACATAGATACCGTGACATACGAAGGATTCAGACCACAAACCGACAGTCTGATTCATGCACATTTCGACGAACGGCTGATACACAGCGGAGATAATTTCGACGTGACGGTCCTGAATCAGGAACGGCAGCGTCTGATAGACCTCTTCCGCGACAACGGATACTACTACGCAAGAAATGAATTCATCACTTTCCTTGCCGATACAATCATGCGCAAAGGGTACGTCAAGTTAAAGATTGTACCCCGGCAAAGTATTCCCGAAGAAGCCCTCCGCACGTATCATATCGGACATACTTCTGTGTACCTGACGGGATATAACGGTGAACAGCCTGACGACTCACTGAAGATGCGCAACTTTACCATCTATTACTCCGGAAAGAAGCCGGGCATCCGCTACGGCGTACTGCGCAAGCGTTTCCTGTACCGTAAGGGAGAAGTCTATTCGCAGACCAGACAGAACTATACCCAGGAAGCTCTGGCACGACTGGGTGTGTTCAAGTTCAGCGAGTTTCAATATACTCCCCGTACAGGAGCAGAAAAAGATACACTCGACGTACGCGTGAATGCCATGTTCGACTTGCCCTACAACAGTGAGCTGGAGCTTAACGTCACTACCAAGAGTACCAAGCAGACCGGTCCCGGAGCCATATTCAACCTGTCGCGTAAAAACTTCCGCCGCATGGGAGCCTCACTCAATCTGGAGCTGAAAGGTTCATACGAATGGCAGACCAGCTCAACCGTCGACGGCGACAAGTCTGTCATGAACTCTTACGAACTGGGAGCAGCCCTGTCACTGGAGTTCCCTCGCCTTGTACTTCCATGGGTACGCGACCGCATTGACCCGTTCCGCTTCCCGTCGCAAACGAACTTCAAGATTTATGCCGAACAGGTAAACCGTGCACGATACTTCAAGATGCTGTCTTTCGGAGGAACCGTTTCGTACAGTTTCCGCCCGTCAAGAAGCATGAAACATACCGTAACACCACTCCATCTGGCGTTCAACCATTTGCAGCACCGTACGGCTACATTCGACTCGATTGCACAGGCCAACCCCATGCTGTTTCACAGTCTGGACGACCAGTTCATCCCTTCGGTCACCTATACCTTTACCTACGATGATTCATGGCGTCACCGCCGGATGCGAATATGGTGGGAAAACTCTTTCAGCTCGGCAGGTAATGTCACCTCACTTATTTATGCAGCCTTCGGCAAGAGTCTGAAAGAAAGAGAAAAGAAATTCCTCGGAACTCCATTTGCACAGTTCCTGAAGTTCTCGAGCGAGATACGACCGCTTTACTACATCAACGACAAGCAGCAGATTGCCGGACGACTGATGGCCGGAGTAATCTGGGCATACGGTAACAAGACCATTGCTCCCTATAACGAACAGTTCTACGTAGGAGGAGCCAACAGCATACGTGCTTTCACGGTACGTTCTATCGGTCCCGGACGCTTTCATCCGGCCGAAAACGCAGCCTATTCGTACGTAGACGAAACGGGAGATATCAAGCTGGAAGCCAACCTGGAGTATCGCTTCCGCATTTTCTCCAACCTTTTCGGAGGCAATCTGAACGGAGCATTGTTTCTCGATGCCGGAAACGTATGGCTGATGCGGAAAGACGAAGCACGTCCCGATGCGCAGTTTACGTTCAACAAGTTCTTCGACAATATTGCACTGGGAACAGGTCTGGGTATCCGATACGACTTGTCTTTCCTTGTACTTCGCCTCGACTGGGGAGTAGCCCTGCACGTACCTTACGAAACAGGAATCTCCAAATACTACAACATACCGAACTTCAAGGACGGAATGGGTATCCACTTCGCAATCGGTTATCCGTTCTAAAATTAGAACAAACTATATGCAGAATACAGGAAAACCCACTGAATTCTGAAACAATATCCCCAACTTGCTAAATAAGTTGGGGATATTGTTCTTTTATTAACAAAATGTAATATAAATACCTAATTAAAGATAATAGAATTCATAATCTGCCATTCATGACGAGCATCAAGCACAAGCACTCCGGCTGAACTTAAATCGATAGGCTCATCTTCACCATAATTCTGCGATTGCCTCTTTTCCCCCATCGTATACAAACGATTACGTACAATACTAAAACAAGTTTCTGTATCAATATTATCGAGTTCGGTAATCACAGTACGTCCGTTCTCCCCATCAGGCAACGATACCAATGTACGGTCTTCACCTGCAGTTTCGTAATTACGTAAAATAATATCCCAATACTTTATCACTCTTCCTTCCGCATCAAGCATCTGCATTTGGAAAGTAGGTATTCCTTCTTCCACATCTCGCTGCGTCATAACAACCGAAACCCAAAAGCTATCACCGAACACCGTACCCCTCGGTAATGAAATCGTCCCCTTAGGATAGGCTTCCTCATCAGTCCGCCAGTTCGTATCGGCACTATCCAGATAACCATCACCATTCATATCCAGCGGCAACTGCACATTCTCTGTATTACCTGGAAACCACTTGCACAAATCAACCTCATATACAGAAAACGCATTGTTCACTGCCGATCCTGCCAGTGCACAGTCATAATCCATACGCGGATTCATGCCGTTTATCACATTATCCTTATGAAAATCGAAAGCATCGTCCACACTTCTGAATCCTCCGAAGATAATAGTCTGATTACGTTTGGTCGCAACTAGCCGCAGCTTAGCCACACTACTGCCGTTTACCTGCACCGGCACACGGGTAAAATAGCCGAACGTACCCGCTACCTGCCGGCGAGCTACCATCAGTCCATGCTGTGCCTCTGCTTCAGCACTCAGTTTGGAAAGAATCACTCCATTTTCCACCAAAAAAATTTCTGCACCTGCAAAAACTTCTTCAGCATACCCTCCATTAGGGACAGTTACGGTTTCAGTCTGATTGTAATAATCCCCTACTTCTACACCTTTAAACGGCTCATAGCCTCCGTAAGTTCCGCTTTGGTAACCAATTACATATGCCATGTAATTCTTTCCTTCCTCCAGACACTCACTGCCGGTAAGTGTAATTGTGACATATCGTCCCTGTCCGTCTTCCGTACTCCAGGGATAGCTTGCTTTGTTATCCGGATTACTCCAGTTTTCAATCGTCTTTTTATATACCACCTTTGCCGGGCTCTGATACTCCACAATCAGTATACTGAGCTTGTCGAACGTCTGCGTAGGTGTAACGCTCGAAATAGGACGGCGTGATGTGACAGTAGCCGGATTCACCCCTTCTCCACCTTCAAAAAGCTCGCCCACACTTTCTACCGCTACAGTAAACGTCTGCTGCAGTGGCTTCCCATTCTGTCCTTCTGCATCAAGCGACGACGAATCGCTGCAGGCAGAAAGAAGCATCAGGACGATGCCTGACATATAAATCAATCTAGTATATTTCATAAGTTAATCATCCAATTAAGAAACTTCATACCCTTGTAACTACCTTACACAGTGCCAATTGTTATTGCAACACGCCAGAACAGTCTATAGGTTTTGACGGAATCCCCAGACAATAAAAATGATTTGCCTCAATCGGGAAAAGATACTTGTCGAGGTCGTCGATAATACCTGTGCCTATATCAGTTTCGTCTTCGAAATCAAGCCCGTCGCTATTTTGCCAAGGCTTTATCAACCGTACCTTTTTGCTGGAACCTACAATACCGGTCATGGAGGTAGTAACAAACTCCGCTACAAGCGTATAGTCGTACAGCTCCCTGTCTGGAATATTGACAGGCAGCATAAATGCCGTCATGTAGCATCTGTAAACATAATCAGGAATGACTCCTGAGCCAGGTTCTGGAAGATATAAATCATCCTTTGTAAAGGTCTTATCCATCAGTACCCTGCCCTCTTCGTTGAAAGAATCATTCCCGTAAGGGCTGGTAATATAATCTGTAATTCCACTTGCTGCTGGAGCACTGGGCAATAGTTTCACTTGTGTATTCTGTGAATTATAAAGCAATATTCTCACGCGCTCTACTTCCTTCGGAATCAGATTCAGGCAAACCTGCAGACCTGCGACTCTGCGCCACAAATTAATCTCACCAATATTCTTGTCACTCTCCGATGCTGGCTTGAAATCTACGTACCCCGTAAAGAATTCCGAATGTGCCATATCAGTCGGAGTTTTACCTTCTTGAAGTGTAATCGGATCAATCAGCTTACTGCCTGTCTGAATAGACTCAGGCAAGCCATAGGTTTCTTTCGAGTTCATCCCGTCATAGTCTGGCATATTATCTTGCCCTGTCGCTCCATCTACACCTACCGCTACCAGCCGGTAAGTTTTTCCGACTACAAATGTATAGGCAAACGTATACTGAATTGCTGCTGTTTCAGTCGGAAGCGAATTAAAGTGTTCTCTCCATCCCACATTAAAGCGGGCTTTACACTCACCATCGGTCCCAGCTTCGTCCATTTCGTAAATATAGAGATATACATCCGTAACGTGCTGCACACCACGAATATTATTTCCATAATCTTCATCATAAACCGGCAAGGAAGTACGGGTTTGCAAGTCACTCTGAGCCGCAATGGTAACCGTTACTCCCTCAACAGTCTGTACCGGTTCATTCTCCTTGCTGCATGAGGCTCCCAACAGGAGGAAGCCACACACAGTCAGGGCATAAAATACAGCATGTATGAATTGTTTCATTTTCATAACCTACTTTCCTTTCATTCTTTTACGAGATAGAAACGTCCGTCATTACTCTTCATCGCACCTGCATTTACTGTAAGCGAAGTACCATCCAGCAGGTAGCGCTTTCCTGTCTGCTTGTCAACCAGTGTCCATCCCTTCCAGTTGCTGCCATAGTCCAAAGTGAATTCTGTCTGTTGCGAACCGTCCTTTACCATGAATCCTAAACCCACACGAGTTGCATTACTCATTTTCTGAATATCGAGCGCACGCTTGTCGGCTACGGTATACACCTTTACCTTCGGCATAAAGTCCTCGTCAATCAGTGAAACAATATCCTCCTTCGCATTGTATGCATCTGATGCTCCGGCACTGCGAATCAGCGAACAAGAACTTACAGAGTTACCCGATACAGCCGAGATTTTCATTTCGCCTGCTGCCGGAACAGAAGCACTGCGGGAACTTCTGGTTGCGGTACTTGCAGAAGGCTGTACAAACATATTCGAGGTATAAGTTATATTAACATTGTCTGAAGCATAATCTCCTGACACCTCTACATAAAATGCCTGCAACGGTGCAATGGTGTTGCTCTGTTCTCCAGCTACATCAAAGCTTAAATCTCCGTTTTCACCTAAGGAAATTCTGACCAATCCCTCTTCTTCTCCGAAAACACTTTCAGAATCTATGATACGGATAGCCTGAACAGACTGTTTATTTTCTGTCAGGAATGTCTTTATATCCAGATAACTCATAAACGGATTGCCTGCCACAAAATAGGTAGCTCCCTGTTCTTCATTCCGCAATTCAAAAGTAAATGAACTACCTGCATTCTCCGGATTAAATCCAATCACTTCATAAGCAAATTTTCCATTCATATTTCTTGCCCCTTCCGGCAAAGTTTCTTTTTTAACCCATCCGCCGGAAAGCGTATAATAATTGTACTCGGTATATGCTTTCGGGAAACGAAGACGATAAGAAGTCCCCCAATCATTTCCAACCATCATCTTGATGCCCTGTGCCTGCTCGTACGGCTGAGCCACGGCATTGAATGTACGGCTCCAGTCGACAGTGGCAGCTACAGTACCGTTAGGATCAGTACCAGAAGTTGCAGTTGTAACCGCACGACTGTACATCTTCTGGCGTACTACCGGATTGTGTCGCACTTCACGATAAGTAGCCCCATTCAGCGGAGTAAAGTATGCCGGCATCTCAGGCGAAACAAACATATCGCCCGTAACCATGCCGTGAAGTGGAGTAGAAATCATATGATACATACCGCTTTGTACTTCCATTTCCACGTATGCACAGTCATACTCCAGATATTGTGTATTGAGTACAGCAGCTCCCGGTTCGAAATGAATATTCGCACAATAGTTACCGCCATAGAATTTATCTACACTACCCCAAGCATTCAAGTTCGGATAACGTGTGGCTCCTGCAGGAATCACCACATTAGTACATCCCCAAGGAGAACCGTCCGTCCAGTTGTTCCAGTTGTTCCAGTCGGTATCTGACGCATTTCTCTTCCAGGTAGTCTTCAGCGGATGTACCTGAGCACGCAGCCCGTTGTAAGTAGACAATCCCGAAATAGAATAATCGCCTACCGGCAATGACAATTCAAAGAAATAGCCATTGTTATCCTGCTGCAATGCAGCCTCCTGTTCTATCTTCTGTCCGTTGCCGTTATACGGATAGCAGGTAAATGTAAGTTCAGTACCTAATAGCTCAGGTTTAGCATCGACAGAGATACGTACATTACCCAAATAGGTTGTTTCATCCACACAAACATGTTCGGTTATACCCCTGTATACAATGTCGATTTCTCCTTGAACTTCAAGCTCTTCCGCACAGTCGGGAATACCATTCCCGTTGGCATCCGGACGGATATAGAAACCCGACAGCCAGACTGTTTCGAGCGCATCTGCCAATGAAGGGAACGAAATACGTACTTCATTGTAATCCTGTAAAGGAGTAACCTCCATATAAGCCAGTCCGGCATCGCTTATCACCTCGATGGAAGCCAATCCGCTGGAAGTAGACTCACTTGCTACCGCCTGTCCACCATTGTATGCTGCTATTGTCACATTCTGAAGAACAGACGCATTCAGCACATATCCCGGCGTACGGAGTATGGCACCCAGCGGCTGTCCGCCTCTGATGGAATTAAATTTTACAGCCACGGTAGAACGGCTTATCAGGCTGACTCCAGCTACAATAGAAGCCGCTGTCTGCTGACTGTTGTCGATTACGTACGACAGGTTGTTCATGGTAGCCCCCACACTTGCCACCGACGAAGATTTTGTTTCCGCATAGTTGATAGTCGCCCCATGCTTCTGTGCCGTGATCATTTCCATACAAGCCTCCGATGTCCCTGCATACTCTTCGCAAGTAGTGGGTTCGTAGAAAGCATAATACAAACGGAAGGTATTCAAATTGACATTCAGCAAGCCTGCAGTCCAAAGCTCCACCTGATCGAATGTCTTATCTGTTTCCACATAAAAACGTAACTTGCTTCCGTCGTTTCCTACCAGTCCCACTCCTATCGCGTCATTTTCTGCCGTCAGTCCGGAAAACACTTCTTCACCATCTTTATACAGTCTGATAAAGAAAAACTTCAAGACATCGGCACCCAGCAGCTGATTATTTGTCTGCATCACAAATCCCACGCGGGTCTTTCCTCCTTGCGGAGCAATGTCTTGAGAAGAATGTACACCAGCCAGACTGCCAAACTGAATCAAGCTCAATACATTGGTAGCTTCTGCATAATTAGTATAATCACCATCAACCAGATTCTGGCGGTTGTTTATCTTATTGAACAAAGAAATACCTCCCTGTGATCCACTAGATTCAACCACTGTATATTGTCCCTCATTTCCAGAAGTATTAATCATCATCGTATTACAACCCGCCACAGCTTCTTTTTTATTGCGATGAATCACCGCATACGACCATGAAGTTTCTTTTTCTTCTCGGGTATATATAGCTTTTACTACATAGTCACCATTTACTGTCATGCCGGTCATGTGGTTGCCCGATATAGAAGGAGATGTAGCTCCGCTGGGCCAACTAATAAGTGAATATGTTACAGAACCATCCGATGGTGTCGGGAGGTTGTAATAATCGGTAGAAATGGTGTCATTGCCAATGGTAAAATAAGAGGATACGTCTATCTCTACCGGATCGCGGGAGTAGGCGTAATGAACTTGCACTGCTGATAACAAATTAATACCAGAAGGTAAATCCAGTTCCAATCTTTGGGCATTCTCTTTTGTTAATATCATGCTAAACTCTCTTGCGCCTCCTACTAAAGCAGATACTCCGATACCACCTTCCGTATTAATGCTTTGAGGATTATTATCACCTGTGTCATAGGCATTTAATTTAGTAGCTCCTAAAGAAATAGAAGCTAATCCACCTCCCTTTGTATAATATCCTACTTCTGAACCAACGGGTATCGTCGCTCCAAAATCTACACGACAGGTGAGTCCACCACCTACAAGTCCAGAAAGCAATTCGCAGGTTGGACCATTACTAATATCTGAATCCACAAGATTACGACCCAACAAATCAGTTATATTTGTGCTCGGTCTTTCTTGCTTAGCGTCAGGATATTCATGTTCTTTAGCTGCTATCTTTTTAGGATTCTCCCCCACAAACGCATAGTAGAATTCCAGTCCACTAAGTACTTCGACACTGATGGAAGCACAACCGATGCGTACCTCATCGAAAGGTTTAGTAGTAGTAAATGAAATTTCACTTAAACCTCCAGATACATTCAAGAGATTTAAGTTTAGTAACTGAAAATTTTCACCACTTCCTAATGTAGAGGAACCGTCTTGTTCTTCGCCTTTTAAATAAGTCTTTACCCAAAAGCCTTTCAGTACATCCAAGCTGAGCAGCCCACCCGGATCTTTATACAAGAATCCGACCTTAATGACATTAGAAGAATCGTAGTAAACACGATTGACATCTTTTACAGACAAAATTGGAAGCCCTGCATTTACCTCTGCCAATCCCTTCAGACTAACAAAGTTATCTAAGTTCTTGTCTACCAAATATTCCAACTTATTATCCGAGTTACTTAAAACGCCTACCAAATTCTTGGTTATCTGGTTGATTACTCTTCCTTCACCCACCAAAGGGACACGACAATTGGGCTTGTATGTAGCACCGTAGGTAGCATCCTGTACCACATCAAGTCCCGAGGTACTTGCAGCCTCAGCACGTGTTCCGCCTTGTTCGAAAGATTGCACCGAGGGAAGTAAATCCTCATCGCGGCATGAATAAAATACAACTGTCAGCAGTGCAGCCAGAAACAGCGGCACCGATGCAGACCATTTCTTTCCGGCTATTCGACAGGCGGAAAGAAAACTCCTTTGTCTGGATGTCTGGAAAAATACGCTCATTATCTTTAAATTTTATAGTTTTTACAATATTACTTCACTTCCCCGTCGTGCATAAAACAATACTACCTGCCTGCGGTTTTACGCGATTCTTTCTCTGAATAATGACGGAAAGCTGCCTGGCTCTTGCCTTCGGAATAATAATGAAAGACAGGCAGTCTTCCGGCTCCGATTCGTATCGTTCATGAGAAATCTCACTGTTGCCAACGTCTTGCAGAAGAGCTTTTTGTTACTTGACTTCGGAAATTCAAAAAAACAGGGTAAAATAGTATTGCCTGAAAATCAGGCAATACTATTTGATTTATCATTCTGAAAATTAATCCAATTCCATTCCGTGAATCACTTCCCAGTTATCGTTTACTTTCAATACAAGTTCTTGCTTGTTGTTCAATGATTCTGGTTTGTCATTTGGATTTTCTGGATTTGGATCTGGATCAACACCCGGCTTTTCGGGATTAGCTTCATCATTCATTCTGGTACCAATACCATACAAGTGGTTACGTACGAGGCTGTAAGTGCTTGAAGATTCACCAGAAAGAGGAGCGCTCCAGTTAGTAGATCCACTATTCCAGCATGTAATTGTTTGCTTCAACTGTTCATCCGCTGAACCCAGATTCACTTTCCAGCTTCTGAGTACTGTTGTTCCATCTGCATTTGTCAATTGCAAAGTCAAAGTCTGTTTCCCATCTACATGTGCAAACGGGATAACAAATTCACCACCAAAAGCAGAACCTTTCTGGAAAGTAGGATATGTACCAGCTGCAGGGCTGCCACTAGGTCTACGTGGATTTTTCCAGTTTTCACCCGCATCAATCAAATTATCACCGTTATCATCCTTAATAGCAGTAAACCATTCATTCAAATCAATAGTGCTGATCACATAAGTTTCACTTCCAGATTTGCCATTGGTACCGTTTACTACATATTTTACATTAGCATCATTACCAGAACCATTTCCAGTAAGATCAACGCTATTGAAGTTACCAAGAATCAATGACTGATTCTGAGCACTTGCAACCAGTTTCAGATACTTGGCACCTTCCATAAAAGGAATATCTTTAACGTAGGCAAAAGCACCTGCTACCTGACGGTTCAGTACTACCGGTTTCTTGAAACCTTTTCCCTTTTCAACAGTCAATCCCATCTGTCCGGCAAAGATTTCTTCACCTGCAGTACTACATGGCAACACCATGTTTACGTTGAAAGCACTTTCTTTTGTAACATTTGTGACATTAGTCAAAGTATAAGCACTGCTATTGCTATAACCTACCGCATAAATCTGATAAGTACCGGCAGCAAGTTTATCTGCATCCTTCAGTTCAATAGTAGTCTGGCGACCGTGACCACCGGTAGTATATACTGTTGAAACATCATCAGTATTCCAATCAGAGATTCCTTTTACATATACCACCTTACCATCATTATCACAAATCCACAGCTTCACATTTTCAATAGTCTGTTTAGCCTCAGCACTATACAGCGGACGTCCGGCACGGGTAGCCAGTCCGTCGCCACCATTTTCCACCTGAAGTGTGATAATCTGAGCACCGTCAGCTACACTCTCTACGCCTGTTCCATCTTGTACATATACGATCTCATTGGTACAAGAGTTGAATGACAATGATGCCATCAAAGCCATTCCCAATAAGTAATTTTTCTTCATACTTAAAAATTTAAACTATAAATAATAACATTATCAATAATCGGTCAATCAATCCAGTTCCATACCGTGTAGTAACTCCCAGTTATCATTTACCCGAAGGTAAATCTCGAAGTCGCCCTCACCGCTTCCGCCTTCGTCTACATACACATACTTCAGGATGGTAATCTCGTTACGCCCCATGGTGATGTTTATGTCCTGTGGCTCCAGCGTAGGATAATAAGCAGCTCTGCCCTGACTTCCGGCTGCCGATTTGTCGATAAACATCACACTCAGCGTAGAACCTTCGTACGACGGCGACGGACACATCAGGGTTTCGCTCTTTATTTCACTGCGTATCTCCTGCCAGTCGAGCTCGGTATGTATATCGGTCAGGGTGGAATACTGGAAACCATTGTCTACAAAATTGTAAATATCCTGTATATCCTTGGTGGAGAAGTCGATGTTATCGGGGATTCCCTCCGCCTTGATAAGCAAGTTGCCCTTGGTACGCTCCATGGCAAGCGAATGTTCTTCGTTGCCGTAACGATAGTCGAACGTAGCACTTGCCAGATAGATGTCGTTTGCCGCCGCACCCACAGCTTCCATTTCTGCCGTAGTAGCATCTTCTCCCAGCGGCTCGTCGCTCTTCATGTTTCCCCATACGGTAAGAGTATATTTTCCATACGGCAGCGACTCGGGAAGAGTGATAAGCTGAGTCTGATTATCGTTGTCTACCAGCGTATTTTTCTGCTCTGCCACTACCTTTCCTTCGGCATCGTGTACAATGTAATATAGCGTGCTCACGTAATCGCGAAACGGCAGGTTTTCTGCCTTGCGCTCCATCAGTCCCAGCTTCACGGCATCGTCGATGTTGAAGTAATTCTTATCTTTTACTGTAAGCGTAACCTGCAGCGGCGGACAGGGAGGAATGGAGTCGCGTATGCAACTGCTCCACAGAAGACACACAGCCACCGGCAATACATACAATATCTTTATTCCTTTACTCATAGTCTTTTCCTTCTGTCAATGCTTGAAATGCCGGTGTCGTAAGGTAAGGAAGGAAATCCGGCTCTGTTTGCATTCGTTCCTTTAATCGGCTGTCGGGCAGCGCATGTTCCAGACGGGCTGCTACCTCGTCTGCCTCTTTCTGCATACGTGCAGCCACCAGCGCACGTACGTATTCTGCCAGCGGAGTGTGGTCTTCGCAGCGATCCATAATGGAAGCCGCATGCTGTGTATCGCCAACACTGAGCGATACAACCGCCGCATTCACGTCTTCGTACCCTTGCATCAGCGTGTATGCCTCTTGCAGCTTTCTTTCCTGTGCCTTAAGCAATGCCAGGTTGTAGCGCGCCTGAGGCAGTTCGGTATTGGTCTGAAGCAGCTCAATAGCTTTTTCGTTGTTTCCCTTATATACATATACGGCTGCCTTGGTATTCAGCACCTCGGGTGAATATTCTTTCAACCCGTTGAGCACAGCTTCTGCCTCGTTTGCCTTGTCTTCACGCAGCAGAAGTACCGCCAGATTATTGGCTGCCACCTGCGACTGCGGGAAGTAGTGCAGAATGGTACGGTATACCTCCTTCTTCTCTTCGGGAGTCTTCTTCAGGGTCGATACGCGCAACAGCTCTTCTTCATTGAAGGCATCGGGACGCTTGCCGTACATGTCGAGCAGTTCGGCATCGGTAGTGAAACTCTTCAGTGTATATGTATATACGTATTCTACCTTGCGGTCTTTCTGCAAGTAATTGTTTTTGATGTCGTTCCAGCAAGACAGACGGCGGATATAGCGTTCTGCCACATCGTCGTTCTCGGCATTATACTTATCTAATATCTCTCTTACCTTCAGCGAGTCGGGGTGTCCGTCGGCAATCATTGCCTGCAGCACCGGCATCCAGCCTTCGGGACGGGAACCGACACTGAAACGTGAAGCTTGCGACGCACTGATATGAAGCTGGTCTACCAGCCAGTTTTTGGCAGAATTGGCACGGTTGCGCGACAAGGTAGTATTGAAAGCATACGAACCGTCAGCCGATGCCATACCGTAAATGCTTACCCTGTTCAGTGTGGCAAGCGAGTCTGTCACGATTTTCTGCAGCGTAGCAAGCATACGGTTCATCTCGTTGCGGTTATCACCCAGCGAGAGGTTGATGTCGTAACGGTTTATCACGAACTGCAACAAAGCTTCTCCTCTGCCTTCCATAACCTTGGGACGGATAACAAACTCTGGCTCAATCCAGTTCAGTTGAAGCGATTTCTTAGGTTCTATCAGCGTAGGGATATTGTTGATGTAAGCAATATCTACGGTATCGGCAATACCACACTCACCACATCCGTTGGTAGAAAGTACGACCACAATGCGTCCGCCGTCAATATCGGCAGGCACGGCTACCCGTTCGGAATAGGTTACATCGTACTCCTTGCGGTTGTTTACCTTGCGTGCGACATTTGCCAGTGTATCAACATAGCCGTCGAGAAGTACACGGCGGTTCATTTTCTTACTATAGATAGGAGCATCGAACACCATAGGAGTGTATTCTGCCAGCATAGAGTCTTTCTGCAGCAACTGCGGAACAACAATGAGGCGGGTGCGACCTGTAAAGGTCTTTGCCGGAATGTGAATATTCACATCCACACCCACAGTAGACATGCTGTCGGGGATCAGTGTACGCACCGGTGTTACCACAACTTTCTTACTCATACCCGATGATGCACAGCCGGCTACTCCAAGCCACAAGCATCCAGCCCAGATTAAATATGTATATCTGAATTTCATATTGCAAACGTTTAAAAGATATAAGAAACCGATACAGCCAATTTTGTAAGCCCCCAATAATCTTTGGTCTTGTCTTCATGGCACTTACTGCAAGGAATGCGGGGACTCTCCTTATACCACAGGCGAGCGTATCCGGCACCAATCAGCGCTTCCAGATTCCAGTGCGACGACAATATCCAGTTGTAGCCATAGGTTACTCCCCCTCCGGCCAAGTAACCGTCGTATCGCTTATCACTGAAACCTCCATAATATTGTACTCCATGCAAGTGAGCTCCTACAAAATGACCTTCAAAACTCTCGCAGAACCAGTATCTCAATTCTGGTTGCACAAGCCAGAAACGCATCTTTCTGTCATCCCTAAACGTCCAAGGATTGTATGCCAGCTGCCAGTCGGTAGTAAACTTTCGGCTCAAACCAATTTCAACGCTGGCATTGGGGGTAGTAGCTCCCCAATAAAGAGCATTTGTCTTCAAAGCTACGTTTTGAGCATTTCCGTTTCCTCCGAAACACAGAAAGGCACATAGAAAGAGTAATTTTCTATATTTCCGTATCATCTACACTATCATTTTATTTTTTTGCAAAGGTAAACAGCAACGGAAATACAAAAATCACAAATTCACGTCAAATAATTACAATTTACAATCACCCTATAATTCTAGTCAACCTATACAGTTTTTCCAATTGCTTCTTTTCGTATTTCTTTAGGAGTCTTTCCAAAATATTTTTTACAGAATGTATCCAGATACGAGGTTGAAGAGAACTTATATTTTTCGGCAATCTCACTAAATGACAAATTGCTCAAAGCAATATCGCACTTCACAAACTCCTGTTTACGTAATAAGAGCCAGTTTTTAGCTGTTTCATTGAAAGTTTCCTTAAAGCGCCGATTAAACGTACTCTGACTCATATTTGCCTGTAAAGCAAAATTCTTGACATCAAATATCTTGCGGCTATTCATTAATACAAAATCCTTAAATTCTAAATTTTGACCCAAAACGGGATAGAAAAACAAAGCCAGTTCTTCTTTTGTATATCCGGCACGTAAATACAAGAAAAGTTCATCACGCTTTATCTGATGATAGTGTATGCACCCCAATCCCTCTTTTAAACAATCTACTAGTAAAGAAAAGAAACTTTGCAAGCGCATATCTAGTTTCAAGCAATATGGATTTTGACAAGTGCTTTCAGATATAAAATGCGACAACTGTTGAATGGAAAAACGCGAGCACAACCTCAAATCGTTTGTAAACGAACATAATAATAAGGTCGTAGCTTTCCGAGCAAAGGTCGTTATTTGTTTATTTTTTGGAAGTAAAAACATATACCCCAATTGAGGAGTAAAATATTTATCTATTTCATATCTTATCTCAATATCTCCTTGTAACAAAATAACCAAAAAAGTTGTATTAAGAAACCGACGTTCCACAGTATGCCCTTCGGGAATCTCCATCAACGTAAAAACTTTATTGAATTCTTCCGCATAATTAGTACACGAAATATGTTCATTTTTATACAAGAGTGTCATGCCTTTTCACTAATTAGGTTAATACTTACTCCTCAAAAAGCTTCTTTGACTTGTTAAGAACTTTACATATCCATTTATAAAAGCACAACAAATATAATTATCCTCTATATAAAAAACACACAAAAAAAAAGTTTTTTTCCTAATTAAACTAATCTTTCTCTAATGAAAATATGCTAAAATCAATAAGTAAAAACAGGCTAAATAGCCAAAACTTATCAACAAAAAATCCGGAAATTTGTACAATATCCTTTTGCTTTTGTACAAATTTCCGGAAAGGTTCCCCGATAAAAAAATCTCAATTATTTGTTTTTCTGCTTTTCACGGTATTCGGTAGGAGTCATGCCAAAGCGTTGCTTGAAGCACTTGCTGAAGTAACGCGGATCGTTGATTCCCACCATATACGAAATCTGTGTCATGTTAAACTCTCCAGTCTCGATAAGCTGGGCAGCACGTTTCACACGCATTTCCTTGATAAATTCTATCGGAGCAAGTCCGGTCAATGATTTCAGCTTCTTGAAGAAGACTGAACGGCTCACAGCCATTTCATGCACCAGATCGTCTACAACAAGTTCTCCATTGTCGATATTCCGTTCCATAAAGTTTGTCAGCTGCTCCAGGAAACGACGGTCCTGCTGCGACATGACATCTACCTCTTCTTCCTCATTTTCCACTTTCGGAGGATTGATATCCATCAGGTGGTCGCAATAGAACTGACGCAACTTCTGACGGCGTGCCAGCAGGTTATCAACACGTGCTTCGAGGTAAGTGGCACTGAACGGTTTGGTGATATAACTGTCGGCCCCCAGTTCCAGACTCTGCAATTTGGTGTCCATATCGGTCTTTGCAGTAAGCAATACGATTGGAATATGGCTGGTAGTCAGTTCCTCCCTCAGCTCCTTCACCAGAGTTATTCCGTCCTTCTCGGGCATCATAATATCACTGATTATGATATCGGGCACATACTTAATGGCTTTCTCCAGTCCTTCCACTCCGTTGGCAGCTTCTATAATGCGGAAACGCTGGCTGAAAATACTCCGCAAGAAGAAGCGCAACTCCAGATTGTCTTCTATGAGCAGCATTGTCTTTGTTTCAGAAACCGATGCCTTGTCTGCCTCATCAGCAGCAGGAACAGCTTCCGGCTTATCCTCCGGTACAGCAACGGCAGGAGTTTCGACATCCACAGGCAAGGAATGCTTGGATGCTTCACCGATTATTTCCACGTTATCCGACAAGACAAATTCGGCATTCTCACCGTAATGGTCTTTTCCCTTCAGGAAGTCTACGCTAAAGCAACTGCCTTCTCCTTCCTTACTGTCTACATGTATGCTGGCATGGTGCATTTCCACCAGTTCTTTCACAAGCGAAAGTCCGATGCCAGAACTGTTCGGATTGAACAGGTTCTTATCGAGCAGGGTTTCAAAACGTACAAACAGTGAAGCCTTCTTATTTTCAGAAATACCTCTACCCTGATCCTGCACTCCTACGGTAACCGTATCTTCATTTTCAAGGATAAATACGGTAATGTTTTTTCCGGGCTGCGTATACTTGAATGCATTCGACAGCAAATTGAAGACTATTTTCTCTACCTTGTCAGCGTCTACCCACAACTTGAGCTTAGGCTGTTCGGTTTCGAAAATAAAATCAATCTTGTTCGATTCGGCTATGGATTCAAAATTCTCCATAATCTTATGTACAAACGCGACGATATCAATCTGTTCGATGCATAGTTTCATCTTGTGATTCTGTATCTTACGGAAATCCAGAATCTGATTGACAAGCCTCAGCATCCGATGTGTATTACGTTCTACCACCTGCAACTGTTCGCGTACGTCCTTACTTAAATCCGAACGTTTCAAGATATATTCCAGCGGTCCCTCTATCAAGGTAAGCGGTGTACGGAGTTCATGAGAGATATTGGTAAAGAAGCGGAGCTTCATGTCCGTTACCTGCTGTTCGACAGACACCTCATGTTTCAACCGGTAAATAACGAAAAGTGTATAGGCTCCAACCAGCAGAATCAGCATAAAGCCTAATGTGTAAATCACATAGGCATAAGGAGTCTCCCAAAACGAAGGCTTGACGGTTATCCGCAAGGCACGTTCGTTCTCCACCCAGATACCGGCTCCGTTGGTCGACTTCACACGAAAGACATAATTACCTTTCGGCAGGTTTGTATAAGTAGCCGTACGCTGTTTACCCACATAATTCCACTCCTTATCGAACCCGTCGAGCATATAGGCATACTTTACATTTTCCGGGAAACTCATATCCAGAGCGGCAAAAGAAAGCGTTACGGTGTTTTCCTTATGCGACAAATACAAATGCGACAAACTGTTCAAAGACTCAGGCAATACGGATTCCGGTCTGGGAACAACATCTTTATTGGCTATCTTCAAGCCCGACAATACAATGCCAGGCACATAAGAGTTTTTCCGTATCAGTTCGGGAGTAAAGCACAAAAGTCCTCTGTTTGTTCCGAACAGCAAGCGTCCGTCTTCGGCACGTATTGCCGTACTTTCTTCAAACGAAAGCTCCTCTCCTATCTCCTGCTTCAGATAATTATCGAAATGATGGTTGACAATATCCATCTTGCTCAGACCGCTTTCCGAACCAATCCATATATCTCCTTTCGTATCTTCGGCAAGTGAAGAAAGTACATCGGTAGGAAGTCCGTCTTTTGCCGAATACGAAGTAAACAGGCCGTTACCATTCTTATCAAGGCTCTTAAGCTCATTCAGTCCTCCACCGAAAGTAGCAAAAAACAGACGTCCGTCGTGTGTAAGCAAGATATCGTATATATCGTTGCAGCTCAACACTTCACGCTTATTAGGCATGCACACGAACAAATGAAAATCAATCGTATCGGGACGTTCGAACTTTTCACTGAAAGCCAGCAGTCCATTGGAAGTAGCTACCCACAGCATACCTTTTTTGTCGAGCAACATACGACGTGCCTTATAGCAACGTTCCATTGGATACGATTTCAGATTATTGCGCGAGTTTATAAAACGGACACTTCCATCACTCTCCTTTTCGATGTAATCGATACCTCCACCGAAAGTAACAACCCAGATACGACCGTAGCTGTCTTCACACAAGTCGTACACATTGTTATGGCTCAGACTATAGATATCGTTGGCATCGTAAGTATAATGAAGCATCTTATATCCGCTTCCCTGCGGTATCAGCTGAACGATTCCGTTTCCTTTCGTAGCAATCCAGATATTTTTTTTCGAATCCTCTATTATCTTATAGGCAGATCCTCTGAAAGGAGTGCCAGTAAGTGATATGCGTCCGTCGACTGTAAGATAACCCTGTAACTGGAAGTCAAGAGAATACACAGAAACTTTACTATTACGTGTACCTATCCACAACTGCTTACGGGAATCCTGACAAAGCGAACGTACCTGATTGGCATTGGTATCGTACTTACAGTTCTGCGGCTTAATCAACTGGAATTCGTTTTTGAAGAATGTAACCTTATCCAGTCCTTTGGAATGAGTGCCCAGCCATAAATTGCCCTGATGGTCGAGCATCATAGCATGAAGTTTGTTTGAGAAGCGCCATGCATCTGTTCCCACTTCATTATAGAAAGGCTTCAGCTCATTACTTTCTCTGTCGAACCAAGACAGTCCTCCTCCTACCGGATGTACCCACAGATTGCCTTGCTTATCCTCGCAGACAGCAAACTTTGGAGCATCACCCGGTTCTTTTTCAACCGGAACCTGTTCCACCTTGAACACCTCCGTCGACGGATTAAAATGACAGACCGTACCAATCTTGTTTACTTCGAACCAGACCTCATTATGACTGTCGACATATATTGACCGTATCGGATGCTGAGAGAAATCAAATTCATTTTTCAGACCGTAATACTTCAGTGATTCGAGCGCTGCATCTCCCACAACAAAGCCCGACCGGCGGGGAGCCATAATGACCTTTCCTCCAGACAATTCCCGTATGCTTATCACATCGTCCTGCAAGCCCAGGTCTTTCAATTCGAATGTTTCATCCTTCAGCGAGTATTTCCATACCCGTCCTTTATTAGAGGTAAAATATACGTGTCCGTTAACGAATGCAGCCGAAAAAAAAGACTGGTTAGGCCGTCCGGATTCAGGATGCGTATTTACAAAAAAAGGAGTCTGCTTTCCATTATTACCTTCGATGCAAAGCAATCCATCTTTTGTAAGCAGCCACTCTCTGTTTTTCTTATCTAAAAAAACAGTCTTGATAGCAGTACCTTTTTCTTTTGAAGCAGTAGACAAATAAACTTTCGAAGCAAGTGTTCCGGTTTTCCTGTCAGGCACCACTCTGATACCTCCGTTTTTATCAGTAAGCAGCCATACAGTTCCATTATCCAACGGCAAGATAGAAGTTATAACCAAGTCTTTTTCAGCCCCATTTGCTGCAACTTCGGTAAACGCTTCCATCCGCTTATCGAAACGGAATGCCTTCCCATCGTAAGTAATGCACCATACATCTCCATACTTGTCGACCTGCAAATGGTCTACACGATTGGAACTCCATCGCATATCGTTTTCCTTACGGGCCTTATAAACCTTAAAGTCGTAGCCATTGAAGCGATTGATTCCATCCCACGTTGCAAACCATATCATACCGTCGTGATCCTGTACCATATCCATTACCGAATTCTCGGACAGACCATTCTCCTGAGAATAATGAGTAAACGTACAGTTCATTTGTGCCTGAGCTAAAGCACTGACGAACAAAAGCAAAAGGATATAAAAAAATTTTCTCATACTAAATTTCTGCTATTCGGACAAAAATAGGAAAAATTAAATGATTCCGCAAACATGAAAATCGGAGGGAGTCTAAAATTGTTTAAAATATTTCCCTTACAAAGATTCACTGGCAACCCAACCGATACGAACAAAAAACGGAGTATCCGCCATTATGCGAATCTCCGTTTTCGAATATTATTTAAAACCGGCGATGGGGAGGACCACCAAATCCTCCATGACGTCCGCCAGGTCCGGGAGGCGCAAAGCCGGGACCTCCCTTACCAGCTCCCTTACCGCCGAACAGGTTCAGACGATAGATGAAATGTACCATGCAATAGCTATAAATAGCATTATACTCAGTATCCTGACGCATAGCAGCCGTAATTACACGACTGATATTGCTCTGGTTTCTCAATATATCATAGAACTGAATACTTACGGTAGCAGCATTTCCCTTCAAAAAGTCCTGAGAAATCTGAGCGTTCCAAATTAGTTCATCGGTATTCATACTCGACTCGGCATATCCTCTGCGGGAGTTCTGCGACAAATCTGTAGAAATGGACATATTCCACGGCAAACGCACATTGGTGCTGGCTCCATAAGCAAACTGGTAAGTATCCAGATTGTTGCTTTCCTGATAACTGTTTCTCGAATGGGTATAATCGAGTGAGCCATTCAGAGAGAACTCCCACCAGTCATTACGGTACGTACCTCTTAAACGTTCACCCAGCGACAAGCGTTTGGTAATATTCTTGTCTGTATCAGAAACAAGATCCTTCTCGCTTATATAGCTCACCATATTCTGGTAATTTGCTCTGGTAAACGTATTGATGGTATATTTCTTGTTTCTCAAGGCAATGTTGGTTCCCACCATTCCGATCAGGTTCCAGTTTCCGTTAATATTTTCAGGAGTAGTAACATATCCACCGGTTTCCGAATCGTAGACTTTGCGGTCGCTTATATTGTTCATGATATTCTGGTAACGGAAAAATGAAAACATTCCCCGTTGTTTTTCCGTATTAAAGAAATTATATTCGGCACGCAATTCATTTGTAAATGTCGGCTTCAGTCCTGGATTACCGTTCTGAATATTAAGCGGGTCTGTATTATCGGAGATAGGCAGCAAATCTACCATGTTCGGCTGAGAAGCCTGTCCGCGATAACGCAAGCGCAACTGACTGGTTTTTGAGAATTTATAGCGGAAATCGAATGTCGGAGTAAAATTAAATACATTTCTGACAGTCGTTGTATCCAGATCACCTTTCTTATAAGAAAGATCCGACTTCTGAGGCTGGAAGCTGACTCCCGCATTCAAGCGCATCTTCTCACGTATCCAGCGGAAAGTAACATCCATCTGGTGATTATAATAATTATAGGCTGCACTCTTGCTCAAGTCGTTGTTGAGCACTCCCGGATTACTTTCATTCACTCCGTCACCAATCGTCCAGTTGTCACCCATATCGAATGTAGAATTATCTGTGGTAGAGTGTTTATACTGGAAATTGTAGCTGAACTGCAAAAATCCCCCGGTAAAAATCGGTTCACTGTACGTCAGACGCGCACTATAATCGTAGCTCTTTGTAGGAGTTGTAATATAGCGGTTCAATATTTCCATACGTTCTTCCGGAGTTTTCTGGAAATACTCTGTTTCCGATGTAGAAAACTGTTCACTGCTGCTATTGGTGTAATTATATTTTCCACGGAATGTAATATTCCGGCCAAGCTTGCCTAATCTCCGGTTCACGAGCACCGAACCTCCTACAGTCAGGTCATCACCTTTTTTCAGTGTATTCTTCAGCACCGTATTGATAATATCTTCTTCGGAAACCAGCGAAGTCAAGTCGTCCGTACCGAAAAGTTCATCGGTTGTATATCCAGGATCCTGACTGAATGTATAAGAGTTCTGTCCGTTGGTATTGTCGGTCTTACCATAGCTGAAACGAGGACGGAATACAAAAGTAGTCATAGTATCCGGTTTCCACTCGATAAAGGCATCTGCCACCAGCTTGGTCGTTTTATTGCGAGAATGGTCTAACGCGTTTTTAAAAGAACTGCTTTCCGATGATACAAAAGTTTCGGATGCCTGTTTACTGACAATATCAGCATCCTTATAATTAAAGTTGACACTTCCTTCAGTCTTCAACTTTTCTGTTTCAGTGGCAAAGTTCACACCTGCCATTTTCACTGCAGTCAGACCGTTTCCTCCCTTACGGAATCCTCCACCTCCACCGGGAAAAGCATTGTCATTTACGTTATTGACCGAACCGATGGCAGTCAGCTGGTTCTTGTTGCGGAAATGATTGATCATCACCTTTCCGCTATAACGGTCTTTCGTACCGGCAGCCAGATCGGTATTACCAATCCATCCCTGATTCATTCCGGGCTTCACACTCAGGTCGAGCACCGTTTCCTCTTCTCCATCGTCCACACCAGTCATTCGTGCCATATCCGACTGTTTTTCATAGGCACGTATCTTATCGATGATATTAACCGGCAGGTTCTTCATGGCGATATTAGGATCATCGGCAAAAAACTCCTTGCCGTCGATCATAATTTTCTTTATTTTCTTTCCGTTGATCGTAATTTTACCGTCATCGTCAATTTCTGCTCCCGGCAATTTCTTAACCAGTTCTTCCAGTGCAGAACCCTCCGGAACACGATATGCAGAGCTATTGTATACCAATGTATCTTCGGCAGCAGTAACCTCTGGTGCCTGAGCTACAATGACAGCTCCTTCAAGCATAACTGCATCCGAGTGCAGGGAGATTGTTCCCAGATTAAGACGTGGTTTAGAACTCGTTAATGTAATAGGCTGAAAAGACGGCGAATATCCGACAAAGGAAACCTTCAACAGGTATTTACCCGGACGAGCTGACAACGAAAAGCGTCCGTCCAAATCAGTCACATTACCAGCTACCATCGAACTATCTTTCAACGCAAGAATCTGTACCGTAGCCTGCATCACCGGGGAGTTATCATCTCCATCGACAACTGTACCCGAAACTAAACCTTTGCTACCTCTGCTTTGTCCAAAAGCGTATATCCCACAGGATAACAGTAGCAGCCCCATAACCCAGTTTTTCATTATTCCGATCTAATCAAATGTTTTAACGCTGGTTTGACATCAAAACATTTTAAAGGTTTAATATTGCAACCTTTTTTAAAACTTATTTTTTTCTGAACGTTTTTTCTATACGATGCTTCTGATACAAAAACTCCCAACAAATCACACAGATAATCAGATAAACTATTCCGACAGAATTGTCGGCCACCTGCAAATCTTGGTTTACTGCTCCCTTTATCAGCATCACGATGTAATACACTCCCCAGATATATAAGGCATATTTCATAGCTTTACTGCGCAGACATGCCGTCTCTTCGGCCTCATCCTTTACTTTAGAGAGAAAAATCATGAACAGCGACAGCCAGACAACCAACTTAATCCCCAATTTTACATAAATCAGATTCCCGTCGTGTACTTGACCAAACATATACATCAACAAAGGCACAAAAACAGATAAAATAAGTAATGCGTATCCTGCTATTCTACAGGCAACCGGTAATATTCCTTTCATAAATCAATTTATTGGTAAATTCAGCACAAAAATAATTAATTGTCAACGTACACACATGTACTTTTTACTTTTTTTCTATTTTTGCAGAAAAAACAATAGATTTATGAGTAAACAAGAAGTTGTAATCTGCCATAACCTGGAAGAAAACCTGCAAAAGGCAGTCACCAGCAAAACATACGATAAATTATTTATTCTGACCGACGAGCATACGCGCACGTATTGCCTTCCGATTATCGAAAAATATCCGTTTCTTGCACAGGCAGAACATATTTGCATCGGAGTGGAAGATATTCATAAGAATCTGGAAACTCTTGCCTACGTATGGAGCCAGCTTAGCAACAAGGGAGGTACACGCCACTCACTGATGATCAATCTGGGCGGAGGTATGATAACCGACCTGGGTGGTTTTGCTGCTGCTACTTTCAAACGAGGTATCGACATGGTTAACATTCCTACTACATTACTGGCCATGGTAGATGCTTCTGTAGGAGGAAAGACAGGTATCAACTTCAATGGGCTGAAAAATGAGATTGGAGTGTTCGCACCAGCCAATTATGTTCTGATAGACTGTGAATTTCTTAAATCACTCGATTATCCCAATATCTTGTCGGGATATGCGGAAATGCTGAAGCACGGACTTATCAGCAACACGGAGCACTGGAGCGAGCTTATCAAATTCGATATGGAGCACGTAGACTACAAGCATCTGCAACAACTTGTCGCTACTTCCATCGAGGTAAAAGAAAAAGTGGTAGAACAGGATCCTTTCGAGAAAAATATCCGCAAGGCCTTAAACTTCGGACATACCGTAGGTCATGCATTCGAAAGTTTTGCTCTGGAAACAGGACATCCTGTATTGCATGGATATGCCGTAGCATGGGGAATGGTGTGCGAACTATATTATTCACATCTCAAGGTTGGTTTCCCCAAAGACAAGTTACGCCCTACCATACAGTTCATCAAGGAGCATTACGGGAAACTGGCATTCAGCTGTAAGGATTATGACCGTCTGTACGAGTTTATGAAACATGATAAGAAAAATTCCTCACTGGGCAATGTCAACTTTACCCTACTCGGTGAAATAGGTGATATCCATATCAACCAAAGTGCCACTCAAGATGAGGTATATGATATGTTCGACTTCTATTGCGAAACAATGGGCTAAAAGGCATTATTAAAGATATTACAGCGACAGCTTATTCTAAAAAAGCAGAAAAAAGCATATGAAATAATTTGCTAATTTAAAATAAAGCCTTACCTTTGCATCCGCAATTCGGGGTGTAGCTCAGCCCGGTTAGAGTACGCGTCTGGGGGGCGTGTGGTCGCTGGTTCGAATCCAGTCACCCCGACTGGTAGAAAGCATTGATAATCTGATGATTATCGATGCTTTTTTGTTTTTATATAGTTTACGCTTATATGTCCTAAAGCATAACATATAGTAATTGTTGTGTAAACCGCTGTGTAAACCGTAAAATTATGAGCGTAACAATTTCAGTGATTTGCTTCAAAAGCAAAACACTCGCTAATGGCGAACACCCATTAATGTTAAGAATTACACAGGACAGAAAAAGAGTAATGAAAAGTTTAGGAATATCTGTTAATCCTAAACATTGGGATTTTATAAAAGGAGAGCCAAAACCCAAATGTCCCAATAGAGAATTAATACAAAGCATTATTCTAAAAGTAAAATCAGAATATCAAACTAAAATCATAGAGAAAATTTCAAAAGAAGAAGAATTTACAGCTACTTCATTACTTTCTGAGAATAAATCAAATATAAAAGCTCAAACAGTGGAAGAGTTCTACCTATCTCTAATCGAAGATTTAAAGCAGAAAGGTAGAATTGGTAATAGCTATGCTTACCTAAACTCATATAACACCCTGCGTAATTTCAATAAAGGCGAAAAGTTGAATTATACTTTCAGCCACATAGATGTTCCTTTCTGTAAGAAATTTGAAGACTGGATGCGAAGTAAGGGGAATAAAGATACAACTCTTAGTTATCAGTTCCGAACTTTACGAGCTACCTATAATAAAGCAATAGAAGCAAAGATAGTGGCACGTGAAAAGAACCCGTTCATTGAATACAAACTAAGCCACTTCAACACCAAAACTATTAAAAGAGCCTTATCCAAAAATGATATTCTGAAAATTATAAATGCAGATTGTACAAATCAAGGTAAACTTAGACAACTTACTCACGATTTGTTTTCTTTCTCCTATTTATGTGGAGGAATCTCGTTTGTGGATATTGCTAACTTAACGCGTCAAAACATTGTTGAGGACAGATTGATTTACCAGCGACAAAAAACACATGGCAATATCAATCTCCTATTATCAAAAGAAGCCTCAACAATAATCGCAAAATATTCCACTTATCAACAGGAAGCAGAATATCTGTTTCCCATTCTACATTGCAAACGACACATAACACCTATGCAAAAAAGTAACAGAGTACATAAAATCTGCCATCAAGTAAATACTGAATTGAGAGCCTTTGCTAAAGAACTAGGGATAACGGCAGAAGTAACCACATACACCGCGAAACATCATACAATCTCTATCTAATTGAAAATTAAACAGTTATTTCTGTTTAA
>ERZ791626.195-NODE-195-length-73590-cov-6.830326_pt1 | contig 73590 bp, 69 predicted proteins | sample MGYA00510266_ERZ791626 | MGnify/ENA primary metagenome ERZ791626 (study PRJEB30046, sample SAMN00715208) | human gut metagenome | study: EMG produced TPA metagenomics assembly of the A metagenome-wide association study of gut microbiota in type 2...
CCGCCATCGAGCAGAGTTTTACACCTAATTGGGTATAAAACAGCTCATGGCGGGCGGCGGCGTTGCCCTTATCGGCACTATCCTTGTACCTCTGCTTTCCGGCTTGTTCGGTTAAGCGCGGGTAGCTGCCTATGCAGAGCATACTTGACGCGATTAACGAATGGATAAAGGAAATCCTTATCGGAGCGATAAACGGTAATCTGTCAACTATGTTCGGGGACGTAAACGAAAAAGTAGGGACTATCGCAAACGAGGTAGGACAGACCCCGCAGGGTTGGAACGCAAACATTTTCAGCATGATACAGACCCTTTCTGAAAATGTAATCGTCCCGATTGCGGGGCTTGTCATTACCTATGTCCTATGCTACGAGCTTATCAGCATGGTAACGGAAAAGAACAATATGCACGACATAGAAACATTCATGTTCTTTAAGTGGATATTCAAAGCCTTTGTCGCGGTGTTTATCGTAACCAACACGTTCAACATCACAATGGCGGTTTTTGATATGGCGCAGCATATCGTTTCCGGCGCAGCGGGGGTTATCGGCGGCGATACGAATATCGACGTTGCCGAAGCCCTTGCCGCCATGCAGGAAGGGCTTGAAGATATGGAAATCCCCGAACTGCTCTTACTTGTGCTTGAAACAAGCCTTGTGAGCCTTTGCATGAAAATCATGTCCGTACTGATAACCGTTATCCTCTACGGCAGAATGATAGAGATTTACCTTTACTGTTCGGTATCGCCTATTCCATTTGCGACCATGACCAACAGAGAATGGGGACAGATTGGAAACAACTACCTAAAAGGGCTGTTCGCTCTTGGTTTTCAAGGCTTCCTCATTATGATATGTGTCGGTATTTACGCCGTACTGGTAAACGATATGATAATCGCAGACAATCTGCACAGCGCGGTATTTTCCCTTGCCGCCTATACGGTTATCCTCTGTTTTTCCCTGTTCAAATCCGGCACACTGGCAAAATCCATATTCAACGCCCACTAAGGGCAGAAAGGAGGTTTTTTCTTGGCGTATGTACCTGTACCCAAAGACCTATCCAAAGTCAAAACAAAAGTTGCTTTCAATCTGACAAAGCGGCAAATCGTTTGTTTTGCGGCGGCTCTCTTAATCGGACTGCCGCTGTTTTTTTTGCTCAAAGGCAGCGCAGGGACAAATCTTGCGGCTATGGCGATGATTGTCGTCATGCTCCCCTGCTTCCTGCTTGCCATGTATGAAAAGCATGGACAGCCCCTTGAAGTGGTGGTTAAGAACATCATTCAGACAAAGTTTACCCGCCCAAAGGAGCGACCTTACAGAACCGAAAACCTATACGCTGTCTTGGAAAAGCAGCGAAACTTAGAAAAGGAGGTATCAGCGATTGTCAAAAGGACAAACAAAAAAGACGCGGGAAGCCGCAGGAAACAGGCGTAAGCTGACCCGCGCCGAAAAGAAACAGATTGCCGAAGCTATCCGAAAGGCTAAAGGCGACGGCAAAGCCCGCACCGCACAGCAGACCATTCCCTACCTTGCCATGTACCCGGACGGTATCTGCAAGGTTACGGAAAAGAGATATTCAAAGTGCGTCGTGTTCGAGGACATCAATTATCAGCTTGCACAGGCTGACGATAAGACCGCCATTTTTGAAAACTGGTGCGATTTCCTCAACTACTTTGACGCGAGCGTGAGCGTGCAGCTTTCTTTCATCAATCAAGGAACGCAGCGGGAACAGGCAGAAAAAGCAATCTCTATCCCCGCACAGGAGGACGCTTTTAACTCTATCCGCACCGAGTATTCGGATATGCTGAAAAATCAGCTTAGTAAAGGCAACAACGGGCTTGTGAAGCACAAATACATTACCTTTACTGTTGAAGCCGATAACAAGGCGGCTGCAAAGTCAAGGCTTTCCCGTATCGAAACCGACGTGCTTAACAATTTCAAGGTGCTTGGCGTAACCGCCCGCCCCTTATCCGGCTATGAACGCTTAAAGGTGCTGCATGGGGTATTCCACCCGGAGGGCGAGCCGTTCTCCTTTTCCTTTGACTGGCTTACCCCGTCGGGGCTGTCTACAAAGGATTTTATCGCCCCGTCCTCTTTCCGTTTTGGCGAGGGCAGATATTTCCGCATGGGGCGTAAAATCGGCGCGGCGAGCTTCCTTGAAATCCTTGCGCCGGAACTCAACGACCGTATGCTTGCTGACATACTGGACTTGGAAACAGGTGTAATCGTCAACTTACATATCCGCAGTATCGACCAGTCGGAAGCAATCAAGACCATTAAGCGCAAAATCACAGACCTTGACAAGATGAAGATTGAGGAACAGAAAAAAGCGGTTAGAAGCGGCTATGACATGGATATAATCCCGTCCGACCTTGCCACCTTTGGCAGCGAAGCAAAGAACTTGTTGCAGGACTTACAGAGCCGCAACGAGCGAATGTTTCTCCTTACATTCCTTGTGGTAAACATGGCAGACACGAAGCGGAAACTGGAAAATGACATTTTCGCTGCGGCGGGTATCGCACAGAAATACAACTGCCGCCTGACACGCCTTGACTATCAGCAGGAAGCGGGGCTTTTATCCAGTGTGCCGATTGGGGAAAACCTTATCCCGATACAGCGGGGGCTTACCACATCAAGCACCGCTATTTTCATTCCCTTTATCACGCAGGAGCTTTTTCAGACGGGGCAAGCCCTGTACTATGGCTTGAACGCCCTTTCTAACAATATGATACTCTGCGACAGAAAGCAGCTCAAAAACCCAAACGGGCTTATCTTGGGAACGCCGGGAAGCGGTAAGAGTTTCGCCGCCAAAAGGGAAATGACAAATGCTTTCCTCATTACTGACGACGACATTATCATCTGCGACCCGGAAGCCGAGTATTTTTCCCTTGTGCAGCGTCTGAACGGGCAAGTGATACGGCTTTCCCCTACGGGCAGGGGCATTGACGGAAAGCCCCAGTATGTGAACCCTATGGATATAAACCTTAATTACAGCGAGGACGACAACCCCCTTGCGCTGAAAAGTGATTTTATCCTTTCCCTCTGCGAGCTTGTCATTGGCGGCAAGGAGGGCTTGCAGCCTGTCGATAAGACCGTCATTGACAGGGCTGTAAGAAATGTGTACCGCCCGTTCCTTGCAGACCCCGACCCGGCAAAAATGCCTATCTTGGGCGACCTTTACGACGAACTGTTAAGACAGCCGGAGCCGGAAGCTGCCCGTATCGCGGCGGCATTGGAGCTGTATGTTTCCGGCAGCCTTAACGTATTCAACCACAGAACCAACGTGGAGCTTTCTAACCGCCTTGTCTGCTTTGATATAAAGCAGCTTGGAAAGCAGCTCAAAAAGTTAGGTATGCTCATTGTGCAAGACCAGACATGGAACAGGGTAACGATAAACCGGGCAGAAAAGAAATCCACCCGCTACTATATGGACGAGTTTCACTTGCTCTTAAAAGAGGAGCAGACCGCCGCTTACAGCGTGGAGATTTGGAAGCGTTTCCGTAAATGGGGCGGTATCCCCACAGCCATTACGCAGAACGTCAAAGACCTTTTGGCAAGCCGCGAGGTGGAAAACATCTTTGAAAACAGCGATTTTGTCCTTATGCTCAATCAAGCACAGGGCGACCGTACTATCCTTGCAAAGCAGCTTAATATTTCCCCGCAGCAGATGAAGTATGTTACCCACACCGAAGCGGGCGAGGGGCTTATCTTCTATGGAAATGTGGTGCTGCCTTTTGTAGACCGCTTCCCGAAAGATACCGAGCTTTACAGGGTAATGACAACGAAGCCGGAGGAAGTTTCCGAAAGCGGAAAGTGAGGTGCAGACCATGAAGCAATATAAATCCCGCGATAAAATCACGCAGAAAATGACCCGCGACGGGCTTATCGAGGTAAACGAAACACAGCAGACCGCCGAGCGTATCAGTAAACGGGAACAGGAAGCGGATTTTCAAAAGCCCCCGGAGCAGCAAGCTCCGCAGGACAGGACGCAGCTTCAAGGTGTAGCGTCCCAAACTTCCCCGTTACCCCACGCGCCGGGAGCTGCCCCCGCAAGGGACACCGCCACCGCAGAGCGCGTTATGGAGCATATCGAAGCAGCGCAGACCCGTAAAGCCAGTAAAAAAGCGGTACGCAAGGCACAGGAGGAAGCCACCGCACAAACAACATCTTCCCGCTTGCAGTTTACCGAGGAAGAACTTGCCGCCCCGGAACTGGAACACTATATTGAAAAATCAAACAAAGCTGCTGACCGACTGGACGCGGCAAAGGCAGCAATCCCGAAACAAAAGAAACTGGTTAAGGAGCGCACCTTTGATGAAGCCACAGGAAAAGTAAAGACCCGCTTACGCTTTGAAGAACAAGAAAAACCGATATCCGGTGGCAAAAAGGGAAACCCGCTGTCCCGCCCCGCACAGGAAGCAGGGATTTTCGTCCACAACAAGATACATTCGGTTGAAAAGGACAATTCCGGCGTTGAGGGGGCGCATAAATCGGAGGAACTTGCCGAGCGCGGCGCGAAATACGGGGCGCGGAAGTTAAAACAGGGCTACCGCAGCCATAAGCTGAAACCCTACCGGGAAGCGGCAAAGGCAGAAAAGGCAGCATTTAAGGCAAACGTCAACTTCCAGTATCACAAGACCCTGCACGACAACCCGCAGCTTACCTCTAACCCGCTTTCCCGTTTCATACAGAAACAGAACATCAAACGCCAGTATGCAAAGGCGGCAAAGAAAGGAGGGGCAAAAGCCGCAGCGGAAGCCACAAGAAAGACAGCGAAGAAAACCGCCGAGGAAACGAGGAAAGCCGCCGCATTTGCGGCAAGACACCCGGCGGGTGTTTTGATTGCAGTTGCCGCGTTGCTTCTCTTTATTATGATTTCCGCAGGGCTGTCCTCTTGCGGGGCTATGTTTTCCGGCTTGACTAACGGGGTGCTTGGCACTTCCTACACGTCCGAGGACAGCGACCTTGTGGCGGTTGAAAACAACTATGCCGCATTGGAAAACGGGCTGCAAAGTGAGATTGATAATATCGAAAGCACCCACCCCGGCTATGATGAATACCGCTACGACCTTGACAGTATCGGGCATAACCCCCACGAACTTGCGTCTTACTTGACCGCCCTCTTGCAGAGCTACACCCCACAGAGCGCACAGGCAGAGCTTGAACGTATCTTTGCCAGGCAGTACACCTTGACGCTGACCGAGGAAGTGGAAATACGCTACCGTACTGAAACAAGTACCGACCCGGAAACCGGGGAAACCACCACCGAGGAAGTCCCTTATGAGTATTACATCTTGAATGTGAAACTGACAAATAAGCCGATTTCCGAGCTTGCGGAGGAACTTCTTACGCCACAGCAGCTTGAAATGTTCCATGTGTACTTGGAAACAAGCGGCAACAAACCGCTGATTTTTGGCGGCGGTTCTCCCGACGGAAGCCCGTCCGAGGATTTAAGCGGCGTGGAGTTTGTAAACGGTACGCGCCCCGGAAATCAAGAGCTTATGGAACTTGCAAAACAGCAAGTCGGAAACGTGGGCGGCTACCCTTACTGGTCTTGGTACGGCTTTAACAGCCGCGTGGAATGGTGCGCCTGTTTTGTATCATGGTGCTACAATCAAGCCGGAAAAAGCGAACCCCGATTTGCGGGCTGCGAATGGCAGGGTGTCCCTTGGTTTCAGTCAAGGGGACAATGGGGCGCACGCGGCTATGAGAATATCGCACCGGGCGACGCAATCTTTTTCGATTGGGATTTAGACGGCGTTGCCGACCATGTGGGGCTTGTGCTTGGCAGGGACGGCAGCCGCGTCTATACCGTTGAGGGCAATTCCGGCGACGCTTGCAAGATAAAGAGCTATGACCTTAACTATCAATGTATCAAAGGCTACGGGCTGATGAACTGGTAAAGCAGCCCAAAAAAGAAAGGAGAAATGACCTATGGCAAACAATAAAATCGACCGTATCAATAAGGAAATCGCAAAGACCCGCGAGAAAATCACAGAGTATCAGAACAAGTTAAAAGGACTGGAAGCGCAGAAAACCGAAGCGGAAAACCTTGAAATCGTACAGCTTGTACGAGCTATGCGTCTGACACCGCAGGAACTGAACGCTATGCTGTCCGGCGACGGTATTCCCGGCATGAACACCGCGCCCACTATCGAAGCGGCAGACTACGAAGAACAGGAGGAAAATGCAGATGAAGAATAAACTGAAAAAGACCATGATTGCCCTTTGTGCCGCCCTTATCCTTATGGGCGGTTTTTCTGTCCCTGCCTATGCACAGGGCGCAGCCACAGAGCCGAACGCCGGGGACGCGACCAACGACAGCAACGTAGTTGTGGAGGAAAAAGAGGAAACGCCGCCCCTTACCCCAAAGGGAAACGCAACACTGGTTGACGATTACGGCGGCAATAAGCAGCTTATCACTGTTACCACCAAAGGCGGCAACTATTTCTATATCCTCATTGACCGCGCCGCCGAGGGCGAACAGACCGTACATTTCCTAAATCAAGTGGACGAAGCCGACCTTATGGCACTGACCGAAAACGGCGAAGCTGCCAAAAAACCGGAAATCTGTAACTGTACGGAAAAATGCGAAGCCGGAAAGGTAAACACGTCCTGCCCGGTATGTGTTACCAGTATGACAGGCTGCACAGGCAAAGAACCCACCCCAACACCAACTGAGCAGCCGAAAGAACCGAAAGAAAAAGGCGGCAATCCCGGTGTGGTGCTTGCCTTAGTCCTCTTTGCCCTGCTTGGTGGCGGCGCAGCGTTCTACTACTTTAAGTTTATGAAGCCGAAGCAGAATGTAAAGGGCGATACCGACCTTGAAGATTTTGAATTTGAGGACTACGACGAGGACGAGCCGGAAGCAGATACCGGGGAAACTCCCGAAGATGAAGAAACGGGGGAAGAAACCCTATGACCCTGTTTACCGACAATCCCTTTGAAAAGATGATGATACAGAAACCGAACGGGCGGCGTGATAATGCGCCGCCCGTTCCTTATCCCCCGGCTTGCGCTTCCTGTCCTTACAAGGGGCAGTCCCCTTGTGTGGGGTACTGTCTGAAACAGGTACAGGAGAAAAAGAAAACCGAGCCGGAACGCTGAAAGGAGGAACTTATATTTGATTTTAGTTATCGCAGAAAAGCCCAGTGTGGCGCAGACAATCGCTGCCGTACTTGGGGCAAAGGAAAAGAAAGACGGATTTCTCACAGGAAGCGGCTATATCGTTTCTTGGTGCGTGGGACATTTGGTAGGGCTTGCGGAAGCTGCCGCCTATGGGGAACAGTATAAAAAGTGGAGCTATGACAGCTTACCGATTTTGCCGCAGGAATGGAAGTACACCGTTGCGGCTGACAAGGAAAAGCAATTCAAGACCTTAAAGGAGCTTATGCACCGGGCAGACGTTTCCGAAGTCGTCAATGCCTGCGACGCAGGGCGTGAGGGAGAACTCATTTTCCGTTTTGTCTATGAAATGGCGGGCTGCAAGAAACCTATGCGCCGCCTTTGGATTTCTTCTATGGAGGACAGCGCAATCAAAGAGGGCTTTTCCCGTCTGAAGAACGGCGAGGAATACGACGCGCTCTTTGCTTCCGCATTGTGCAGGGCAAGGGCTGACTGGCTTATCGGTATCAACGCCACCCGTCTTTTCTCTGTCCTTTACAACCACACCTTGAACGTGGGGCGCGTACAGACCCCGACCTTAAAAATGCTTGTTGACCGGGACGCAGCGATTACCACATTTAAGAAAGAAAAATACTACCATGTGCGCCTTGCCTTATCCGGCGCGGAAGCTGCAAGTGAACGAATTTCAGATAAAGCAGAAGCCGACGCATTAAAAACGACTTGCGAAGCGTCAAAAGCAGTCTGTACTTCCCTTGTAAAAGAGAAAAAGACCACAGCCCCGCCGAAGCTCTTTGACCTTACTTCTTTACAGAGGGAAGCAAACCGCCTGTTCGGATATACCGCAAAGCAGACCCTTGACCTTGCACAAGCCCTGTATGAAAAAAGACTTCTTACTTATCCGAGAACAGACAGCGCATTTCTGACCGACGACATGGGCGACACAGCGGCGGGCATTATCAAGCTGCTTTGTGGGAAGTTTTCCTTTATGGCGGGAAAAGACTTCACGCCGGAGCTTGAAAAGGTGCTGAACAGTAAAAAGGTATCAGACCACCATGCCATTATCCCGACTATGGAGCTTGCAAAGACTGATATTACCACGCTGCCGGAAAGTGAAAGGAATATCCTTACCCTTGTCGGGGCGCGTCTGCTTATGGCGACCGCTGCACCGCATACCTTTGAAGCGGTTACAGCAGTTTTTGAATGTACCGGACAGTCCTTTACCGCAAAGGGCAAGACCATTCTTTGTGAGGGTTGGAAAGAGATTGACCGAAAATACAGGGCAGCCTTAAAAAACAAGCCCGAAACGGACAACGCAGACAGCGACACCGAAAAGACCCTGCCGCCATTTACCGAGGGGCAGACCTTTGACAATCCGGCGGCAACGGTAACGGAGCATGACACCATACCGCCAAAACCCCACAACGAAGCGTCGCTGCTCTCTGCTATGGAGCGCGCCGGAAGCGAGGACACCGACCCGGACGCAGAACGCAAAGGGCTTGGAACTCCCGCCACCCGCGCCGCTGTCATTGAAAAACTGGTAAAGGGCGGCTTTGTGGAGCGAAAAGGCAAGCAGCTACTTCCCACAAAAGACGGTATCAACCTTGTGTGCGTCCTGCCGGACACTCTGACAAGCCCGCAGCTTACCGCAGAATGGGAAAACAATCTGACGCAGATTGCAAAAGGCAAGGCAGACCCCGCCGCATTTATGGAGGGTATTGAGGATATGGCGCGGGAACTGGTAAAGACGTACCCGTTTCTTTCTGATGATAAGGCGCAGATGTTCAAGCCGGAACGGGAAGCGTTGGGAAGCTGCCCCCGCTGCGGTTCTCCTGTCTATGAGGGCAAGAAGAATTACTATTGCAGCAACAAGGAATGTATCTTTACCATGTGGAAAAATGACCGCTTCTTTGAGGAACGCAAAGTAGCCTTTTCCCCGAAGATTGCCGCTGCACTCTTACAATCCGGCAAGGTAAATGTGAAGAAGCTCTATTCCCCAAAGACGGGCAAAACCTACGACGGAACTATCGTATTGGCTGATACGGGCGGGAAATATGTCAACTACCGGGTGGAGCTTCCGAAGAAAAAATAACTGAATAGCAAGCATAGGAAAAGAGTACCCTTTTCCGTAAAATCCCTGATTTCTCTACCGAGAACGGCGGGGATTTTTTGCTTGTTGGGAAGTGTCCCAAACCCTCTGAAATCTTGAAAAAATCTCTAAAATCTTTGGCAAAAACGCGGGCGCGGGGTACTGAATGATGAAACCGGAACATGCAGCGTCCGCGCTGCCCTTTGGAAAGGAGGTTACACATGGCAAGTTTACGGGACACCGTAAAAGACTATCAAGAAGAATTAAGGGACGGTATCGTTTGGGTGGCGTTTTGGAAAACGGGACGTTCTTGGAACGCCGAATATTTCCACCTTGAAATGGGCGACTACCTTTACCCGGAGGACAGAAGCCGCATGGAAGAAATCAAACAGACTGACCCTGCCGCCGTTGTGGTAAACGGCTATTATTCCGGCTATCTTGGCGAGGATATGAGCCTTGACGAGCTGACCGCCGGGGTGCGCCGCCACTACGAAAACGGATATAGCAATATCGGGGAATTTATCGAAGCCCACGACGACAGGCTGCCGCCGGAGCTTATCGAGGAAGCAAAAGCCGCCGCCCACGCTGCGGGGCTTCCGTTCTCTGAAAAAGCCTACCGGGACGGCGAAGAACCCGACCCCTATATTTTTGACGGGAGCATGAGCATGGAGGATTACGAACTTATGCACCGCATGATTGAAAACGAAAGGAGTGAACGCATGGCAGAAATAAAAACAGGATATTCCACATACGACCATGACCGCTTAGACCCGGCAGACAGTATGAGGATAGAACGCAAGCTATATTTTGAACAGGATAAAGCCGATATTTCCGGGTTGACTGTCTTATCTATGGAACAGCTACGGGAAATCCGCGAGGAAAGCGCGGCGGCTGAACAGACAATTTATGAAGATTTGAAACAGCGGGCGGCTGCATGGGAAGCACAGGCAGGACAGACCCTTGCCGTTGATAAAGCCATTGAGTATGTGAGGACACCCGAAGTCAAGCATACCGCTAACCAGTGGGAAGCCGCAGAAAATGACCGCCATATCATTAGCAACCGCGTTTATCAAATGCGCTACCACATTTATGAGAATACCCGCTATGACCGGGAAAAGGAACAATCCGTTCCCTATGCGTGGACGCTCTCATGGAACGTTTACACCAACAGTCCGGACGGTTACAATCAAGCAAAAATCGCCGGACAGGAAAAGAAATTTGCAGACAAGGCAGCTATGGAAAAATATCTGAATGGGCGTATCAAAGCCTATCAGCATTTATTTACTGAAATATCGCCGCCTATTCCGAAAGAATATGCCTACCATTTCAAGATAAACGGGCAGCTTTTACCGGGCTACACGATTGAGGGCGAGGAACGGGAACAGCCGACCACTGAACAGGCAGCACCCGTCCCGACAGAGCCACCGCAGAACATAGGGCAAAGGAACGAGCCGGAACAATTTGCAATTCTGATTAACAGCCGCAGCCGTTTTGAAACAGGCGAACCGGGCGGCGTGTGGCTTTCCATGCCGACCACAAAGGAGCAGCTTCACGAAGCTATGAGAACTGTCGGCATTACCGCTGACAATCCACAGGACTTTTTTATTAACGGATATTCTGACAATGAAAACAGGCATATTGCCTTACCCTATGACATGGTATACGCCGCTGACATTGACAGCCTTAATTTTCTTGCAGCGCGTATCGCACAGCTTGACCCCGCAGAGCTTCCAAAGCTCAACGCAGTCTTGCAGCAGAAACAGGGATTTGAAAATATCGGACAGATAATTGATTTTACTTACAACGTGGACTATTTCGTACATATCCCCGGAGTGAACACGTCCCGCGACTTGGGCGACTATTACCTTAACAAATCCGGCATGGTGCAAATGCCCGAAGAATGGAAAAACGGCATTGACCTTGCTGCTTTTGGGAAAAATGCTGCCGAGCAGGAGCAGGGCAGCTTTACCCCTTATGGCTACCTTGTGAAAAGCGGCGACGAATGGGAACGCCATTTTGAGGGGCGCGAATTGCCGGAGGAATACCACATTATGAGTTATCCGAAGCCGGAACAAAGCGAACAGGATAAGACTTTTATGGACGCAGCCGCCACAGAACAGACCGCTCCGGCGACAGCCATAGAGCCGCAAAAGCCCCGCCCGGTTATCCCTATCGTGCTGACAAGCGAAAAACCCGCAGAAAAGATGAAAGAAATTACCGACCGTTTGGAGCAGGGCATTACAGAACTCTTTGACAGTGAACGCTACAAAGAATATCTCAAAGTTATGTCCCGCTTCCACAATTACAGCTTTAACAATACGCTGCTTATCGCCATGCAGAAGCCCGACGCTTCCCTTGTGGCAGGATTTACTGCTTGGAAAAATAACTTTCAGCGCAACGTAATAAAAGGAGAAAAGGGTATCAAGATTATTGCCCCGTCGCCGTTCAAGGTAAAACAGCAAACGGAGAAAATCGACCCGCATACAAGGAAGCCTGTTATGGGGAAAGACGGGAAACCTGTCATGGAGGAAAAGGAAGTTACCATACCCGCTTATAAGGTGGTATCTGTCTTTGATGTGTCGCAGACCGAGGGAAAAGAATTGCCGGATATTGCGGTTGACGAGCTGACCGGGGACGTTGACCGTTACAAGGACTTTTTCATAGCCCTTGAAAAGACTTCTCCTGTCCCTATTGGTTTTGAAAAAATCACAGGTGGCGCACATGGCTACTATCACTTGGAGGATAAGCGTATCGCTATTGATGAGGGCATGAGCGAGTTGCAGACCCTCAAAACCGCTATCCATGAAATCGCCCACGCAAAGCTGCATGATATTGACTTAAACGCCCCGAAAGACGAGCAGCAGCCCCGCGTTGACCGCCGTACCCGCGAGGTGGAAGCAGAAAGCGTAGCCTATACTGTCTGTCAACATTACGGACTTGATACGTCTGATTATTCCTTTGGATATGTCGCCGGTTGGAGCAGCGGGCGGGAACTTGCGGAGCTGAAAGGCTCTCTTGAAACAATCAGAAGCACCGCTGCCGAGATAATCAACAGTATAGATGAACATATCGCACAAATCCAAAAGGAGCAGGACAAGGAACAGGCAGCCCCCGCACAGGAGCAGCCGGAACAGGAAGCCCCACAGGACAAAGACACCTTTTCCATTTATCAGATAAAAGGCGGGGACGAAACAAGGGACTTGCGCTTTGAACCTTACGACCGTCTGACTGCCACAGGACACCGGGTAGACCCGAAAAACTATGCACTTATCTATTCCGCAGAGCTTACACCGGGGACTTCCCTTGAAGATATTTACACCCGCTTTAATATCGACCACCCGAAAGATTTTAAGGGACACAGCCTTTCCGTTTCCGACGTGGTGGTACTTCATCAGAACGGGCAGGACACCGCCCACTATGTAGACAGCTTTGGTTATAAGGAAGTGCCGGAGTTTTTCAAGGAGCAGGAAAAAGCCCTCATTCCCGACAACTTGGAAACGGGCGAAACAATCAAAACACCGAGGGGAACTTTCTATGTAACCGCCATGAGCCGCGAGCAAATGGAAGCTGCCGGATATGGATTGCACCACCAGTCCGACGACGGAAAATATCTGATTATGGGGAATGGCACAAGGGCTTTTGCTGTTCCCGTTCAGCCGGAAAACTATCTGAAAGCTGCCGAGCAGACCACAGAGCAAAACTACAATATGATTGACGGGCAGATAAACAACACCCCGACCACCGCAGAACTGGAAGCAAAGGTAAAGGCAGGAGAAACCATTTCCCTTGTTGACCTTGCGGAAGCTGTCAAAGCTGACAAGGAACGCGGCAAGGCGGCGAAAACGGAAAAGAAGCCCTCTATCCGGGCGCAGCTTAAAGCAGACAAAGAAAAAACCGCACAGAAAAAAGCGGCAAAATCAAAAAATCACGAATTGGAGGTATGAGCATGATTAGACTGACCGTTGAAGAAACAAACCTGTTGAGCATTTACAATGAGGGCGGCAAGCGCGGGCTTACGGAAAACATCAACGCTGCGTTGCCGTTCATGGACGAGGATATGCGGGAACTGGCGAAGCGCACCCTTGCGAAAATCGCACCTCTGACAGAAAATGAGTTTGCGGAGCTTGCCATTTTCGCCGCTGATGAAGTATGACCGGGGTTAAGCGGCTTACGCCGCCCCAAAGCCGGAAAGTCAACAGCCTTGTAAAAAAGGAGTGCTGCAACTGCGATAACGGACACTGTATTTTACTGGACGACGGGGAGGAATGTGTTTGCCCGCAGCTTATTTCCTATTCGCTTCTTTGCAAATGGTTTCAGATTGCCGTACTTCCTCTTGATAAGCTGCTGTATGCAGAGCTTTTCAAGACCGAGGATAAAAAGCGTTGTACCGAGTGCGGAGCTTCTTTTGTGTCCACCTCTAACAGCGTCAAATACTGCCCGGATTGCCGGAAGCGTATTACCCGCAGACAGGCAGCGGAGCGCATGAGAAAACGGCGCGCCCTTGTTACGCAGTAGGGGCAAAAAAGCCTTGATTTACGGGGCATAACAGACACGAAACTTGCATAAGCGATACGGAATACCTTTTCCCTTAAAATCGGGGTTCTACTGCGTAACATATCAAATTATCTGCACCCACAAAAAACGGGCGCGGCGGCTATGATTACATGGCTGCTGCGTCCGTTCTTTTTTTGTCTACAAGACTTCTATATTCGATATGAAACATACCATTGCGCCGAGTAATGTATCTTCATCTGTTTTTAAGACGAGTAATACATTCTCTCCGGGATAATGTCCGTAATCCAAATACTGCACATATCCTGTAAGTGTATTTCCGCTGTTAAATGTGATTTTGATTTTACTGCCTATATCAAGATACCTTTCTATGCCGTACATATCATTTTCTTCTGTTATTTTGATACACGTTGTAATGTCAACAATTTTCATAATTATTCCCGTTCCTTTCCTTTCTTCCGTTCCTGTTCTTTGCCCTGCCGCAAAATGCTGTCTATGTTCTGTTTGATAACGTCGTATTCCTTGACCTGTTTTTTCAGCTTTCCATAATCAGCGTAAAGGGCTTCTTTCTGCGCTTGGAGTTTCCCGTATTCTTCCTGCATGGCGGCAAGATTGGGGAGCTTGGTAACGCCCGACACTTTCAATGCCTTTGCCGCCGCTTCATGGAGTATCAGACTGCTTTCCTGCTTTACCCGGTATGCGCCCTTATCTTTTGCCCTGCGGTATGCTTCATAGACGGGTTTTGTCTTTTGGTAGGTGGTAACGTGCTTCATCAGCACCGCCATATCTGCAAGACGCTTCTCCACACCCTTTAATGCGTCTGCTGTCTTTTCATTTTCCGCATTTATTTTCTTAATCCGGCTGACTAAATCTGCGTACTGCTCAATCTTATGTTCCGTCAAGAAATTCATAGTCTTTGCAGCCAGTTTCAGATTATGGATTTTCGCCCACTGTTCATAGCCCCGGCTCTCTTGTGCCTTGATACTGTTTTCAATGTCAATAAGCAGCGATACGCCGCACTGCTCTTTGGGAGCTTTCGCCGCCTTTGTGCGCTTGCCTGCAATCCGTTCTTTGATTGCTTCCTCTGTATAATCTGCACCGAGAGTTTTTAAGCGGGTAAAGCGTTCCTGTCCGGGAGCGCGGCAGGAGATATATTTTCCCGCCTTTATCTCATAGCCCGCTGCCTGTAACCGCTGCAACAATTCTTCAAAACTTGCCACTTGGGGGATAAGCGTATCAACGGCAATTTTCAGCTTGCCTTTCCAACTTGTACCGACCTTTTCCGCTTGATATTCTGCATAACTCTTTCCCTTGCTGCCTTTGCCCGGAATGACAACAGACAGCCCGTTTTCCCGACACAGCTTATCGCTCATGTTCCGTATGCCGTAGTAGCTGCGCTTATTGGAATTGTATTTATGGTAGTCAACAAAATTGACCGCACAAAAAATGATATGGTTATGGATATGCCCTTTATCTATGTGGGTAGTTAAGACGTATTCATGCTGTCCCTTTGTTACTGCGTCGGCAAGCTGTTTTCCGATTTCGTGGGCTTTCTCATAATCTACTTCTCCCGGCTCAAAGGACTGTATCAAATGGTGGGCGATATTGTTTCCCTTATCTATGGCTTGTGCAAGTGTAAATTCAAACTCAATGTCTGCCGTTTCATAGCTGCACCCAAAGGAGGACACAAGCATTTTCCCGTCTGTTTTATCCGGGTTTTGGATATAGTCAAGGGCTTTGCTCAACGTGCTTTTAATAGGCTTAATCTTTGTAACCGCCATATCTCCGCAAGCACCCCCTTTATTTCCTCTATGTCCTCTTGGTAAACGCTGCCTGTCGCATTGACACGCTTTGCAATCTGATTGATGTTGACCCCGATTTTCTGTATCTCCGCTGTCATGGCTTTTATGTCGCTATGGTCTGTCTGAATGATATACCCGTCAATGGCAATCTTGCGAAGATATGCCGCCATGTTCCGGGTGGGGACGAGCTTCATTTTCTGCTCAATCAATGCCCTTTCTTCCTCTGTTACATAGAATTTGATTTGTATTTTTCTTTTGCGTCCGTTCATGCAATCGCTCCTTTCCGCTTTGAGGGTTTGGGACACTTCCCAACAAGCAATTTTCAACCGACGCACCGCAGGACGGGAGGGCGAAAATACGGAAAAGGGTACGCTTTTCCTATGCTTGCTACGAAACTTTATCCCTTACTACCTACAACACCGGGAACGGCAAATTTGACGAACTTTTCCAAAAGAAAAACGCCGCAATCTGCGACGTTTCAATCACTCTATATAAACAAAAACGAGAGAACTTTATTCCCCCGTTTCGTCGTTGTTGGCTTCCTCTATTCCTTTTGCAGTAGCAGACAGGATTTTCAAATCTTTTTCGCTCATACCGTCAAGCATAGTATCGAGCTGACGGCGGCGCGTGGATTTCTCCTGTTCCCGTTCCGGGAAAAAGAACTGGTCTACTGATACATCAAGCAGGGTTACAAGCTCATATAAAATCTGTAAACTTGGGTGCTGCCCGCTGTTCTCAATGGACGCGATATATCGGGGCGCAATATTCAGCGTATCGGCTAACTGATTGCGTGATATTCCCTTTGCTTTTCTTGCTGCTTTAATGGCTTGCCCGAAAGCCTTAAAATCAAATTTTTCTTTGTTCTGCTTCATAGTTATTTCACCCAACTACATTGTATATTTCATCTTCCTTTCAAGATATGATTACACATAGCATAGTATTGACTGAAATAGAGCATATAATCCGTAGCCTGTTTGTTGATATTATTCGGAAGTCCGTATATAATATATTGTGAGAAAGGGTGTGAAAAAGAATGTTAGAATATATTTCTGTTTCCGAAGCAGCTAAAAAATGGGGTATCTCAGAAAGACGAGTGCAAAAGCTATGTGAAGATAATCGCATACCGGGAATTGCTAAATTCAGTTATATGTGGTTGATACCAAAAGATGCAGAAAAACCAAAAGATAAGAGAATGAAATAAATCTATCATTTTTGTGCATACATTGAGAGGATTTTTTTATATACATTTGCTACTATAAAGGAGGACTTAATCATGGATTGGGTTGAAAGATTAAACAATGCTATCAAATATATTGAGGAACATTTAACAGATAAGATTGAATATGAGGAATTAGCCAAATTACTTTGCTGCTCAACATATCATTTTCAAAGAATGTTCGCCTTTATGAATGGCGTACCATTGTCTGAATATATCCGCAGGAGAAAATTATCACTGGCAGTATCTGATATACAGAATGACGAACGAATTGTAGATATTGCCCTAAAGTACGGATATGCTTCTCCTACTGCATTTTGTAGAGCATTTCAGAATTTACATGGGGTTACGCCTTCCGAGGCAAGAAAAAAAGGTATGCAATTAAAAACATACCCACCAATAAGTTTCAAGCTCACAATTACAGGAACAGAAGAATTGAGCTATCGAATTGAAGATAAACCAGCTATTCAAATTAAAGGTATTTCAATTCCATTGGACAAATCCATAGAAAAAAATTTTCTTGTTGTTCCGCAATTTTGGGATAAAGCAGTAAAAAACGGTCTACTTACTAAGTTAATGACTTTGGATAAAACGGAATTTGATAATCTATTAGGCGTAAGTATTTGTGGAGATAATAAAGAGTGGAAATACTATATTGCTGTTTCATCTCTAACGGACACAGGAGATGAATTTGAAGAATACACAATTCCCGCTTCAAAATGGGCAGTTTTTACAGGAAACGGTACAAATATATCTTTACAAGATTTGGAAAGACGTGTAATTACAGAATGGCTTCCATTTTCGGGTTTTGAATATGGAAATGCACCAGATATAGAGCATTATATACAAGCTAATCCAAACAATGCGGAATATGAATACTGGTTATCAATACAACCAAAAAAGGAGTGATATTATGGTAACTTCCAACATTAAAGCTACTTTTCCGACCACTATCGAAAATATATGGGAAATAGTAACTTCCCTTTCTAATTATTCGTGGCGTAGCGATATTACTAAAATAGAAATTATAAATGATATTCAGTTCAGGGAATATTCTAAGACAGGTTTTGCCACTACCTTTACGGTAACTGTATGTAAACCATTTGAACGGTGGGAATTTGATATGGAAAATGAAAATATGAAAGGACATTGGGTGGGAATATTTACACCTAAAAACGGATATGTAGAAATTGATTTTACAGAAAATGTATGTGCAAAGAAGTTTTTATTAAAACCCTTTGTCAAAACTTACTTAAAAAAGCAACAGTCAATTTATGTGCAGGATTTAGAAAAGGTATTAGCAAATGAATAGTCTTGAAATTATTGAATACCTAAAATCGGAAGCGTCCGAGAGATACAAAAACAATATTGTGAGAATGGGTATCCCTGCGGAGTATTGTATTGGTGTATCGACTGCTATATTGAGAAATTTTGCAAAAAAACTTAAAAAATCAAACCAATTAGCTTTTGAATTATGGGATACTCATTATCACGAAGCAAGATTACTTTCAGTGTTCCTATTTAATTCTAAAGATTTAACATTTTGTGATATTGATAATCTGATGACCGAAGTTACCTCATGGGATTTATGCGACCACTTATGCAAAAATCTAATTATCAAACTTACAAATTATGAGGAATATATTTTTAACTGGATTACTGCCAATCATATATATAAAAGGCGTGCTGCGTTCACTCTAATTGCTTCCGCAGCTATTCATGATAAGAAAATATCTCAAGATACATTGAATTTATATCTGAATCTAATTTATAAAAACTCAAATAGCGAACATGAACATATTAAAAAGGCTGCTTCATGGGCACTACGAGAAATAGGAAAAATAAATTATGAATACAATGAAAAGGCACTTCTATTAGCATATGAATTATTAGAAACTGGAAACAAAACACAAGTTTGGATTGCAAAAGACGTAATAAAAGAATTGGAAAACGTAACTAAAACAGAGGGACGAAAACGTTTGATTTCGACTAACTCCAAAATGGGACAGAATTTATAATTTTTACCGCCTAACGGAAAATAAAAAAAACCGTTGTTTGGCGGCAAGGCTTTCACGCGCCTAACAGAATATAAGCGACCTAACGGCGGTTTTGAATAACTATCAAAACCGCCGTTTTCCTTTTTCAAAATAAGATTACGGAGGGTGTGTTAAAGTCGCCCTTTTTTAAGGATACGGCGGTATCAAGGAGGTATCGCCATGTCCTTTTTCCTATGCCCTAATAGGCTGTTATCAAAAAAAGCCATTACCCACCAACGGGATATTCCGGCTACATAGATGAACTTACAAATCATATATATACTTTTGATAATTCACTTGCGCCTGTCTGCGTTTTGCAGACGGGCGCATTTTGTATTTTCTGCAAAAACTTTTTCAAGAAATTTCTAAAAACCAACGTCCATTTTGAAGTGCGTCGGTTTGAGGGTTTACGAAAGGGGACATTTCAAACTCCACCGCTTTCGCGGCAGCGAAAGGAGGTGAGAACATGAACGAGCCTATTCGTACCCAATGGCAAATCCGTTGTGCTTTTAACGGCTTTTGCAAACTGGCGTTGAAGCGAGAAGCTATGAACGCCCACAGGGACACAAAGCAGCGACAATTACGCGAGGTTACTTTTTCTGACCTGTCGCCACTGGAAGAAAAACAGCTCTACGTCTGCGACGAGTATTTTGCAGATGATGAAGCAGAACAGTCTTTCGTTGTCGGCGGCAAAGAAATTACTGCGAAGCTGCTTGCCGAAGCCCTGCACAGTTTGCCGGAAGAAAAGCGGGAAACCGTACTGCTGTATTATTTCTTTGATATGAGCGAACGCGAGATTGCAAAGTTTTGTAATCTGTCAAGGACAACGGTACAGTCCCGCCGGACAAGCTCAATGAAGCTGTTAAAACGCTATTTGGAGGAAAGAGCCTATGACTACACAGATTAGTAAATCAGAACAGGACGAACGCGGCTTGTTGCCTTACCCGGTAATCATAGCCGCAACTAAGGGCGACCCGGAAGCTATGAACATTGTCGTACAGCATTACGAAAGCTACATAGCGTCCCTGTCTATGCGAAAGCTGCGTGATGAGCGCGGAAATATCTATTGGGGCATAGATGAGGATATACGCGACCGCTTGCGTTCGCGTCTTATGCGGGCTGTCCTTTCATTCAAAGTTTAAGATAGTTGCGAGTAGCGTTCCCCTTTCCGCTGCTTGCTCACTTGAACTTTTTCGCTCCTTGACAAAGAAAGCGACGCAATAGAACGGCGGCGCAGCATAAGACAAATCAGATACATTCGATATATGGGGAGCCGTTGGGCTGATACGCCATGACCGAAAGGAGGGAAAAACGAGCGAGAACTATCAGCGTTCCAAAGCAGACTTAGCAACTCTGCCGCCACAATCCATATATCGGTATAATGATACTCCTTTACCGCCGTAGTCCGAGCGTTAGAAGCGTCGCAGGCAACGGGTAGAGCTGCATGAGAACCATGCGGAAGTGAAATTCTTGTGAGGTTTGCTAAAACCGTCTGAACTGTCTATTTTTACCTTGTAATAGTGTACTTGCTGTCTTTCATAAGATGTACGGAATACCAAAGGGGGTATATTTTATGGAAGATAAAGTTTCTTATATGATTGATAAAGATGAAATCAATCAACAGAAAATGCAATTAGTTGTGATAAATCGTCGCCCACAATATTTACAGAAACCGCAGGAAGTTGCCAAACGAGAAATCGCAAGGCAGCTTTTTCAGATTTTTCGGAAATATGAATGATGTAATTGAAGGACTGTCTGTTCAATGTTATAATATAAGTGTGGGCGGCTTATGTCATAACGTCTTGTTCGGAGGTAACGAACATGATGTATGACGCATTATATGGACGCCAGTCAATCGAAAAAAAAGACAGTATATCCGTTGAAAGCCAGCTTGAATATTGCAGGTATGAAACTCATGGCGACCCTTATATCGAATATGCCGATAGAGGGTTTAGTGGGAAGAATACGAACCGACCGGATTTTGAAAAAATGATGAATGATATTCGGGCGGGGAAAATTAAGCGCGTAATTGTTTACAAGTTAGACCGTATTAGCCGTTCAATCTTGGATTTTGCTAATATGATGGAAGTGTTTCAAGAATATCATGTAGAATTTGTTTCTTCAACAGAAAAGTTTGATACTTCCACACCTATCGGCAGAGCCATGTTGAATATTTGTATTGTCTTTGCTCAACTGGAACGAGAAACAATACAAAAACGTGTCACTGACGCTTATTATGCAAGAAATAAGAGGGGCTTTTACATGGGTGGACGTATTCCTTATGGGTATCGCTTAAAGGAAACTATCATTGATAATATCCGCACTTCCATGTATGAAGAAGTCCCGGAAGAAAGCGAGCAGCTAAAACTTATTTATTCGTTGTATGCTGACCCGGCTAATTCTCTTGGCGACATTATACGGTATCTCAATAAGCATGGTATTAAGCAATTACGCGGAGGAAATTGGACTTCTGCAAGATTAAGTGAAATGCTGAGAAATCCTGTATATGTGGAAGCTGATATTGATGTGTATAACTTCTTCAAAAGTCAAGGAGCAGATGTTTATAATCCGGCAAGCGATTTTACAGGTTATAATGCCTGTTACCTATATAAAGGAACGGTATCAACAACAAGAAAACAGTGTGACCTTACGGACAAGGAAATAGTATTAGCACCACATAAAGGCTTTATTTCTTCTGCCACATGGTTAGCTTGCAGGATACGCTGTCTAAATAATCGCCAGTCAACACAAACTTGTAAACCGAAGAACTCATGGCTTACAGGAAAAGTAAAATGTGGAAACTGCGGTTATGCTTTGGTAATTCGGAAAGCAAAAACAAAATGGGGACGATATTTCGTTTGCAGTCAATCGGGACATAACGGTAACTGTAAAGGAACTGGAAGCACTGTTTATGCAGACGTTTTAGAGGATTATATGTTAAAAGCCATTCGTGAAAAGCTGTCTGAATTTAAAAAGCTATCAGATGAAGAAGAAAACAAATCTGTACCTAAAGTATCAAAGAACAAAATCCGTTTGACACAAATAGACGAGGAAATTAACGACCTGCTTTCCAAAGTAGGAAGTGCAAACGCTATCTTGATGAAGTACATCAATGACAAGGTTTCCGAGTTAGACACTGAACGCCAAACTTTACAGGAAGAAATCATTTCTCTTACTTGCACGCATACAGAAAACAAAATGGGACAAATAACAGACCATGTAAAGAAATGGGATAACATTTCCTTTGAAGATAAGCAGGCAGTTGTAGACGCTTTAATCAAAGTGATAAAGGTGGCAAACGGGAATATTGAAATCACATGGAAAATCTAAGGCGGTTTTATCCGCTATCATTTTTGAGGTAAATCTACTTCAATCTTCCCGTTTCGGTGAAAATCTGAGACTTATGACCGACAAACTTGACGAAAAGAATTTCTACGCATTCAACCCGTCATTTGATAAAAAATGTTTTAAAAACTGTATGAAAAAGAAATAATGCAAAATAAAGGCATCCTATAAATTTTTTATACGGTTGCATAATTTATATTGTGTTGTTTTATACTTCATAAATGATTCTTGTTTTGCCTTAAAAACTGATAAATATTGGAATAAACGTATAATAAAAAAGTCACGACTGCATATGCGGTCGTGACTATAATGGTGGAGCGGGTGTCATCAAGTATGAACACCCCTCCGTTTCGGTATTTTCGCCCTCAAAAGCTTCCTCAATATCATCAAGCGGGGATATTGTCGATGCTCAAAGGCTTCTTACTTGCGTTGATAATTAGGGTGAAATGATCGTCATACAAGTAGATGGATTGAACGAATATATTGATAATCGCTCTGCGCTTATTAAAATCATCAAACGGCATTTCGCACACATAATCAAGAAAGGCTAAAATCTGCGCTTCGGATAGGCAGATTTTCTTGTTGTTCTCAATAGCAAGCTGAGTTTCCAATTCCTCTTTTTCTGCTTGTCGTTTATGCAGACGCTCAGTCAGCATATCAACCGATTGTCCTTGTTCAATACCTTTCCAAAGGTTTTCAATGGCAGCATCGACTTCCTTAATGGCTTTCTTGATTTCACGCACCGATATATTGTCGGGACTCTTGTTACATTCCTCTGCAACACGCTTTGCAATATATCGGATTTTATCATCAGTAAGCATTTTTAGGCATTCGCTGACAACACGGTCTTCGATATATTGCTTGCCGATAATCTTCTTATCGCATTTCTTTTTGCGTGCCTTTTTGCACATATAATAGTGATACTGCTTGCCGGATTTACCCGTGCCGCCGTAGCCTACCATCATTTCTTTACAATGACCGCAGAAAAGTTTCGTAGTTAGGAGATATTCGTTTTCGCTCCTTGTTCGAGCGGGTGCTGATTTGTTTTTATTCATAAGCGATTGGACCCGATAAAATAAGTCGTCATCCAAGATGCGTGGCATTCCGCCGGGTGTTTCAACTCCTTTGTATAAATATATGCCGATATAGCGTTTGTTTTTGAGAAGGCGGCTAAGGCTGTTATATGTGAATTCGTTGCCGATAGAAGTTTTAACCTTTCTCCGCTGCAAATCCTTTACAATTTCCGCTTTGGTTTCACCACTTGCATATCGTTCAAATATTTCACGGACAATAGCCGCTTCTTCCTCGTCAACATAAAAGGAGCGGTCTGCTTTGTTGACCTTAAACCCAAGTCCCGGATTGCTGCCGTTTGATAAGCATTTTTCGGCATTGATAGACATTCCCCGGTGTATCTTCTGCGCAAGTTCCACCGAGTAATATTCCGCTATACTTTCAAGAATGCCTTCGATAAGGATACCTGAAGCGTCATCGGTGATATTCTCTTTTGCAGATAAAACTCTGACGCCGTTTTTCTTTAATTTTGCCTTATAAATCGCACTGTCATAACGGTTACGGGCAAAGCGGTCAAGCTGATACACAAGTATCCCATCAAAGGTGTGTTTATCGCTGTCTGCAATCATCATTTGAAATTCGGCACGGTTATCAAATTTACCGCTTTGTGCTCGGTCGATATATTCACCGACTACTGTGTAATTGTGCGACTCGGCATATTCATAACAGACCTTTAACTGTCCTTTAATAGATTGCTCGGTTTGACTATGGCTGGAAAACCGAGCGTATATTACAGCATTCATCTGTGAGCCTCCAATCGTATCCATACATAATTATAGTCATCCTCCTTTAATAGTCGATTGTATGGGAAGTTATACACCCGATGCGGGTGCATCGGGTGTCCCATCTGCATATTCAGGGTGGTTAGCAAGCCACTTTTCAAAGTATGCTTTGCCCTCATCACTATCATAGAATTTACTTATCTCAGGTACTAATGCTTTTGCAAAAGAAGTGAGCAGTTCTTCGGGCAATTCTATGTTGGTATAATCAATTTTGGAGTATTTCTTCATAGGCTCACCTCATCGATCTCGGTCACGCTGACGGAGAAGATAGCGGTGATAATGCTCGCAGGCTTTCATAACAAAGTCTTCTGCCTGCTTTGTATTGGCGTTAGGGACATATTTGCGAATGCGCTCCATCGGCACCTTGAACATTTCACGCTGATTTGCTTTTTCCTCGCTCATAACGGTGGCAATAACTTCGGGTGTCAAGCCTTCCTCCCCACTCATCTTCTTAAAACGGCAAGCCTGAGAGAGCGACGGAGTGCAATCATTCAGCTCCATCTGTTCCAAAAGGTCGTACTGTTCTTGCTCGTTAAGATACGAAAGCTCAACGGCGGGAGTAAAAGCGATACGCCCGTCATCCACATATTGCAGAATTTCGGGAATAAGGTTGGTAAGACGGATATAGCGTTTAATAGTATCTTTGCTTGTACCCGCATCCTCTGCAATTTGTTCGGTTGCTAACTTCGGTGCAACTTGCACCGAAGTTAAATCTGTACGATATCCTTTGTGTGCCAATGTCTCCGCTTTCATCTTGTAAGCAAAGGCTTTTTCAGAGGGCAGAATGTGCTCTCGGTGTAGGTTGCTGTCTACAAGCACGATTGCCGTCGCATCACGGTCAAGGGAAACAATTAAGGCAGGGACTTCTGTGATCCCTGCCTTAACTGCGGCGTGTAAGCGGCGGTGTCCGCTTATCACCTCATATTCATCTGTGTTTTCAATCGGTCGGACAATCAGCGGTGAAAGAATTCCTTGCGTCTGTACGCTTTCGATCAAGGTATTCATTTCCTCATCGTCCTTTACCTTGAACGGATGTCCCGCAAACGGGCGAAGTTTTGAAACCAGAATATTTACCGGCTGATTTCTTGTATTTTTCATTTTCATCTACTCCTATCTAAATATCTCGCACGGGCTTTTCTCTCAAGCTTGTGCTCTTGCTTTAATAATTCATACAAATGCGGAGACTTCTCCAAAATTTTCTCCGCACGGCGAAGCTTTTCTCGAACAGGCTTCATTTGTTTGCTGATCGCTTTTCGGCTCTCTTTTTTTTGGCTTTCATCCTCCGGCGATTTTGGACGGCGGATACGATTGCTGATGTCGCTGCGCTCACGTTCCGGTGTCAAAAGCTCAGACCGAGATTGCTCAATATTTACCTGTAGGTCGGAAACTGTATGAATATCCTGCTCCTGCAAAAAGTGATAGTCGGCAATCAGTTCTTTCAAATCCTTTTCCGCCGCCCTTAAATCAGGTGACAGCAGCATTACATTTGTAAGCTCGGCGGCAATTTGAATTACTGTTATGATGATATAGAATATCATATTTACTAAAACTGTTGCCGCATCGTGGCTGTGGTCGATAGAGAATTCAAGCTTTCGCAGTTCATCTTTCAACGGAAACTTTTTAGGTCTGTATGGTGGGCGGTACTCCAAGGTGAACAGGCGGTATCTGTTCTCGGCGTTTTTTATCCAACTGTGCTTGTACGATTTCTTTTGTAAAACCAATATTTGCAAGCCGAACAGAGCGTTCCCAATGCTTTGCTTTCACGGAAAAACGTACGTGGTCAAGCGTATATCCGAGCGCATATAACTGGCTATCAAATTCTCTCGGAGAGGTAGCAAAAGACAGGCAATATTCCACATCCTCACGGAGATAGTCCCGATGCGTTTTCTTGCCGGACTTGTGCCGCCAACATACATTTTACGGTCGGTCTTATTATCGTTCTAGGCGTAAGAAAGCGCCGCATACAAATCATCGTCAAGATATTCTCTTGCGGTGGTCTTGTCTGGATTGTCGGCATAGTCAAGCGTTGCTTTCAAATTCTTGTAAATAGGCCAGAAGCCTGTAACAGCCACAATACATCACCCCTTTCCCGGCAACAGGCATTCTGCGACGATCTGTTTCAGCACATCATGGATTTATTCATCCAACTCCGGGAACTCGTCTTAATTTCAAGCTCGTCCAGCTTTTCAAGGCAAACAAAAAGAGCGTCGGGTGGAATGCTTCTCGGCTCGTACCCCAATGCTCTTTGCTTTACATATTCAGTTGTACTCAGCCCGCACGTTCGGGCTTTTGACTGTATTTTCTCTTTTTCTTTTGCCGTGACACGCACGGCGATTCGTATATCTTTCATATACATTATTCCTTCTTTCGTTCTTTTTCCAAGGGGCTTGGGGCGGATTTTGATTGGGAGTTTGGCACACAAAGTCACTGCTTGTACTGTTCGGCTTGTACTGTTCGGCTTGGCATAAGAATTATTGTTAGTGTGCGCAGTGGCTGTCATGATTGTGTTCGGTTACTTTATAATGAAAAGGCTTGACGATTTTTTAGCAAATAACCACCACTTAATTGACGAAGAAATTGCAGAAAACAGCCTTTTTATTGCGTTTGATAATCCTATGATCTTGGATTCGCTGATACCGCTATTTGAAAAGTTTTCAAAAGGAAAGCCGAATTGTCAGCTTCATTTCCTGTTTGGAAATACAGAGGATATATATGATAAGCTAAACAAAAATCGCATTGACTTTGGCTTTATTGAAAACAATGCTTCTGCAAATGACGATACATACCGCTGTCTTATCATTTCTACAAAGCAAAATAGTATTATCTGTGAGAAAGCAGGATGTACGATAGAACCGCCGGATCCTTCCTTAATTAAGACCGCTGTGATATGGAAAAAGGCTTCAAATAATGCCTTTGCAAATAGCTTCTCTGATTTTCTCTTTTCAAATCAAGCGGCGATCAATGCGGAATATGTAAAGTAGAAAATACTTTTATACTTGTGATATATGTGATATAATAAAAAGTAGAAAGGGGGAGTTGTAATGCAATACTTTATAAATTCAAAAGACGGGAGTCTGCAAGCCGTCCAAAACTGCGGCGATAAAAAGCCGTTTTTTACATTTATGAGTACGGCGGAATTTCACAAATGTAAAGAAAAACTACCGTATTATAAAGAACTTCTTCACTGTCTTGGATCGATTCGTTATTGTAAGGCAGAGGTTTTCAAAAACTGCATCATCGGAACATTACGCCTGCCTCAAAAAAGCGAACAGCGTTCACCGCAGCTTTCCTTCAGCTTTTATTTGACGGGACAGTCGCTCTTATTTGTCGAAGATGTAGGCGATTTGAAATTATGGGTAGACAAACGGATAAGTATGTTTCAGGAGCTGAACAGTCCGGCTCATCTTCTTTTGCAGTTTATGGAGCAAATGATAGAGGATGATGTTCTCTATCTTTCTCACATCGAGTCAGAAACAGAAAAAATGGAAGAAAATATCGGCTCCGGCGGTTCGGCAGACTTTTTCCCGTTGCTTACAAAACACAGGCAAAAGCTGTCCGAATTAAATGCTTACTATGAACAATTGACAGATATCGGAGAGTTGTTTCAGTCCCGCGCGTGTTCTTCATTTGCAGACGATACCGGGGACTGGGAAAAATTTACCCACCGTGCCGAGAGATTGCAAAATCATGTTCAGTTGCTTCGTGAAAATATGCTTCAACTTCGTGAGCTTTATCAGTCTATGCAGGATGCGCGGCAAAATAAGATTATGGGGATTCTCACAATCGTCACCACCTTTTTCCTGCCTCTTACTTTAATTACGGGATGGTATGGAATGAACTTTGCTTATATGCCGGAGCTGAAGTGGCGATACGGTTATCTGTCGGTGATTATTGTTTCTCTTATTATCGCAATAGGAGAAATCATCTACTTCAAAAAGAAGAAATTCTTTTAATTTTTCCAACTTGAAATATGAGACTTACATGGGTGTTTATATGGATGAAATAATGCCCCCGTGTGTCGACATACAAAGCGTTATCAGGATATTGAAGAGTTACTTAATGCGGGAATAGACGTTTATACCACGGTAAACGTTCAGCATATCGAAAGTCTATGACACCGTTACATCTATAACGGGCATTATGGTACATGAGCGAATCCCCGATTCGGTGTTTGACAACGCAAGTCAGGTTGAGCTTGTGGATATTGAGCCGCAGGAATAGATTGAACGGCTGCAAGCGGGCAAAGTTTATAGCCCGACTCAGGCTGAGCGTGCAACAGAGAATTTCTTTACCATTGAAAATCTTACGGCGCTTCGGGAAATTGCCTTGCGCCGCTGTGCCGACAGGGTGAATCTGCTTACCGAAACCGTCAGAACGAAAAGTCACAGCGATTATCATACCGATGAGCATATTCTTGTCTGCCTTTCGTCGTCACCGTCCAATGCGAAAATTATCCGCACCGCCGCCCGAATGGCGAATGCCTTTAAGGGCGCTTTTACCGCGCTGTTTGTTGAAACCCCTGATTATCAGGTAATGTCCGAGGAAGATGTTAAGCGACTGCGAAACAATATGCATCTTGCAGAACAATTAGGCGCTAAAATTGAAACCGTGCACGGTGAAGATGTTTCCTATCAAATTGCCGAATTTGCAAGGCTTTCGGGAGTCTCAAAAATTGTGATAGGAAGAAGCTCCGCAACCCGAAAGAGCATATTTTCTAAACCTACTCTTACAGAAAAACTGATTGCAAACGCACCGAATTTAGATGTGCATATCATACCCGATACTGACGGTAAAAACACCGTATACCGCGCCAAAAAAGCAAGGAAGAAAAATGGAATCGTGTTTTCGGTTTCCGATCTTTTAAAAAGCGTTGCCATTTTAATTTTGGCAAGCTGTATAGGAATGCTGTTCAGGCAATTGGGGTTTGCAGAGGCAAATATCATCACGGTATATGTTCTCGGCGTTCTTATGACCTCGGTCGTTACAAGGCATCGGGTTTACAGCCTGATTTCTTCTATTGTCAGCGTTTTGGTTTTCAACTTTTTCTTTACCGATCCGCAGTTCACACTTCGGGCTTACAATCAAGGATATCCTGTCACCTTTTTAATTATGTTTTTGGCGGCACTGCTCACAAGCTCGCTTGCTGTGAAGTTGAAAGAGCATGCGAAACAGTCTGCAAAGGCGGCTTACAGAACAAAGGTGCTGTTTGATACAAATCAGCTTTTGCAACAGGCAAAAGACAAAAACGAAATCGTTTCCGCAACAGCAAATCAGCTTATAAAACTGCTCGGAAAGGATATAGTGTTTTATCTGACTGAGGGCGAAACGCTCGGAGAACCTCATATTTTTACAGTTTCGGGAGATAAAACAGACAAAGAAATAACGGGTACAAAGGAGAAGGCAGTGTCGGAGTGGGTGCTAAAAAATAACAAACACGCAGGTGCTACTACCGAAACACTTTCAAACGCAAAATGCCTATACCTCGCCGTAAGAGTTAACAGCCGAGTTTACGGCGTTGTAGGTATTTATATAGGCGATGAGCCGCTTGATGCCTTTGAAAAGAGTATTCTTTTGTCTATACTCGGTGAGTGTGCTTTGTCGCTGGAAAACGAAAAGAATGCAAGAGAAAAAGAAGAAGCGGCAATTCTTGCAAAGAATGAACAGCTCCGTGCAAATCTCCTGCGGGCTATTTCGCTCGATCTGCGAACACCGCTTACTTCTATTTCGGGGAACGCAAGCAATCTTATATCAAACGGCAATTCCTTTGATGAAGCGACAAAGAATCAGATTTATACAGATATTTACGATGACTCTATGTGGCTTATCAATCTTGTGGAAAATCTACTTTCGGTAACAAGAATTGAAGAGGGACGGTTGAATCTTCATATTACAGAGGATTTAGTGGACGATGTCATTACAGAAGCGCTTCATCATGTGAACAGAAAAAGCGTTAGAACATCATATTACCGTCCAGCATAAAGAAGATTATTTGCTCGCTAAAATGGACGCAAAGCTGATGGTACAGGTTATTATAAATATTGTGGACAACGCAATTAAATACACGCCGAAGGGCTCCAATATTCTGATTAAAACCTGGAAGCAAGGAGATAAAACCGTTATATCTATTGCCGATGACGGCGACGGGATACCGGATGAAATGAAAGAGCGGGTGTTCGATATGTTTTACATCGGCGCGAATAAAATAGCCGACAGCCGCCGCAGCTTAGGCTTGGGATTATCTCTGTGCCGTTCCATTGTAAAAGCGCACGGCGGCAAAATAACCGTTTCGGATAATACACCGCACGGCACGGTGTTCACAGTTACATTCCCTGCCGGGGAGGTAGAAATTCATAAATAAACCATTGATATTGGTTGTAGAAGATGATAATTCGGTTAAAAATCTTATTACGACAACCCTTAAAGCACACGATTACAGATACTTAACTGCGCCTAACGGTGGCGGCGCCATTTTGGAAGCGTCATCGCACAATCCCGATATTGTCCTCTTAGATTTAGGACTTCCCGATATTGACGGTGTTGAAATAATCAAAAAAATCCGCACTTGGTCGAATATGCCGATTATAGTCATAAGCGCACGAAGTGAAGATACCGACAAAATCGACGCACTCGACGCAGGTGCTGACGATTATCTGACCAAACCGTTTTCTGTGGAAGAATTATTGGCAAGGCTCAGGGTAACGCAAAGGCGGCTTAATATGATACAGAACGAGGCCGCCGCCGAAGCGTCCGTTTTCACAAACGGACAGCTTCGTATAGATTATGCCGCAGGATGCGCCTATCTCGGCGACGATGAACTGCGCCTTACATCTATTGAATATAAGCTTTTGTGTCTGCTTTCAAGAAATATCGGCAAGGTTTTAACCCATACCTTTATTACCCAGAACATTTAGGGCAGCAGTTGGGATAACGATATTGCTTCCTTGCGTGTTTTTATGGCAGCGCTCCGCAAAAACCTGGAGAAGGACGCAGATTCTCCCCAATATATCCAAACGCATATCGGCGTAGGCTACCGAATGATGAAGGTTGAATAATCTGTTAAACAGAAAATGAATAGCAAAAACTGTGCTGTAAATCCTTTTGATGTTTACAGCACAGTTAATCTTTTATGAAAAAATCAATTCATTATTTATGACTTCCTTTGCTCTGCTGCGGATATTGTTCATCCGATCAACCCATTCCATTCGATCGTCAGCCTTGAGTTTTTCCGTCACTCCCTCACGCTCTGCCATCTGTTTTACGAGTCGAAAAAACATATCTTCTGCCTGTTTGTCAAGACCTGAGAGGTAACCGTTCAGTTTACCGCTTGTTAGCAGATTGAGATAAAAGACCTTGCGATTTTGCTTGATATACCGCAAATGTCGTTGTCCCCATAAGCCGACAGGCTGTTGTTCTCCTTCGGGCAGTTTTAAATATGGTAGATAGTAGTCACCTTGAAGTTCGTACCAAAGACCGTTCTTTTCGTCATAAATAACTTTTTCCATAGTCACGCCTTCTTGTAAATTACCTTGAATTTCTTCTGCTTTGCATCAATGATTTTCAGTAAAACCTCATCCACCGCATCGGTGTATTTGCTGTCAGCGATAAGTTTGTTTCTCATTTCATTCATACAGTCGACAACAATTCTATGCTCAAAATCATCAAGTGCTATGTAACTCTTCTCATCTCGCATATCAAATCCTCCCTTGCCAATATTTTAGCAAAAGTGAATGTATTTTTACAAATGTGTGATTTTATATTTACAAATAAAAGCCGCCTACTGCGTTTACAATAGGCGGATAAACTATTATTCATTTTGATTTTTCATAATTGTTTTTACTGTATCAAAATATTCTTTCATTTCTTCGTCCTTAGGGTTGACGAATAGGGCAAAATTGATTTGTCCTAAAAGGTGATTAAGGTAATTAGCACGATTCTCCTCAATCCGCTCCAAATGAGATTCTAATCCATATTTCCTTATATAATAAATCTGTTGTCGAATCTGCATTCTCTTTTCTTTAGAAATCTGCATATGAGAATTAACTACAATCCCTGTAACTTCTTGCCTTGCGTTGCTTCTTGCAACTCTTGTTTTCTCAGGATTTATAGAAAAACCTTCGTTATATACAATTCTCAATATTAAAACCATTCTTTTCGTTTTGTTAAGAAAAAATATAAAAAGAACCAAAATCTTCGTGACTTTGGCTCTTTTTTGTTTCGTATCAGAGCATCACCTTGACGGCAAATCCGCTGATGAAAAAGTAGGTGTTCATCCAATACTTGTTTGGTGGAGATGATTCGGACACGGAGAAAGTCACGGTTTAAAAATACTTGTGTCTGCCGAGTGAATTAAAAGGCTTTTAAGGAGTGTGATAAATACCTATATAAATACTATAAATTTGAATATCCTTAACTCACCAATTTTCGGCAACACAAAAGGATATTGCAAGGCAGTTAAAACTGCCTCCCCCACATCTCACGCTTAGTGCGTGGTGTGGTGTTTTGGCTTGCAATATACTTTTTGTTGCCGAATTTTTTGTCTATATATATTTTTACACTTTTGCGTGGAAAAGCACGGAAGATTTTTCCATTTTGCTGTTATATAATGTAAAAAGAGGGTGAAACAAGGCAGGTGATTGATATAGATAAAAATCAACAAAAACGCACAACATTAAACGGAGTTTATGAAACAATGAGCGAAATCATAGGCTTTGACAATGTGGTAAAACTGTATGAAAACTTTAAAGGGAGTCAGATAAACTTTCCTACCCGACTTTTTTCTAAGGAATTTGTCCTTGAAGAAACACTCAAGGCATATGACGGAACATCGGAATCAATCAATCTGATTGCGACAAAATACTCGTATTCGGAACGAACAATCAGAAAACTATTAAAAAATCATTTAAACTCAATTTAAGCAAATCAGCTTAAATCATATTTTTATTCTTAGGAGGAATTTTAGTGTTACAAGTTATCATCTCAATCATAGGTTTAATTATTGCAGTATTTGTTTTTGCTTTGATAGCAGACAAGTTTCCGTCCATTACAAACTGCATACCATTGGCAATATTCATTTTTGTACTTTTATGGGGAGCAAGTATTTGTATTTCCTATATAGCGTGGTGGATTGGAATAATTGTAGCTATTGTCGCTCTGATTGTTTACATAATAAAAAAGAAAAAGCCTCTGCAAATGGACAACAACGAACCAATTGACAATAATCAGGAGGATAATAATGAATCTAAATGAATTTTTACAAAAAGAAAACTGTGCAAAAGAATTTAATATATGTGTGGGTAACATAAAAGTTTCAAATGAAAGAAATTTATACAATGCTTTAAGAAAATGGTATAAAAGCCTTGCAAAATCAGCACAAAACTCGTTTGATGAGGGTTATAAATCCTATAATAACTGTGAGGACATTATTTCTAAAGCAGAAGATGATTTTAAAAGCAGTATGGCAATTGTTGTTGAAGATTTGAAAGATACCTTTATAAATTTAGGTGAATATGATTATGACACCAATGCCGTTTCTGAACTAATCGAATCCGCAGGTTGCACAGAAATATTTGAAGAAAGATTTTGCTCTGTTGCCGAAAAAGTGTATTCTATTATGGGTGATGTTGAAGCTCAGAGAGAATACAGAGAACAAAGAAAAGAAAACAGAGGTCGTTGGCAGGGTGCTACTATAGGTGGAAATGCCATAACTGCAATAAGCCATCAAATTGATGTCGGTGCTATGAATATGGCGAGTGGTGCGGCACATAGTGTTGCAAATGCTGTCGGCAACTTTTTCACCGAAATGCAGGCTGAATCAGACCTGAAGAAATTATTCAAAAATAATGAAGTTAAGATTTTACTTTCTGAGGGTGTGTATTACTCAGCATATTCCGTAATTGAGGTATTTATGCAAACAGTCGGACAAGATTATGACTGGGGATATGTTGAAGATTGCGACAGCGATAAAGCACAAAGATTGATAAATAACCTCAAAAGCAATTCAATTGCTTCAGAGAATATTTCAAAAATCTGCATAGATGTACTTTCTCTTAATCCGTATAACATTGAAATATATGATTACTTATTAAAAAATTACGGTGATGACGGAAGTTTGAGTACATTGGCAGAATACTTCGACATAGACGGTTTTTCTGCAATAAAGGAATCTATGGCACTTGACTATGTAAAAAAGAATCAGGGTACAACAGAAGAAGATGCCGTTAAAGCTAAACACGATTTAATCGAATATTGCAAAAACATAAGACTTGACATTACAGATGAGTCCGAATGTATTACATACATAAATTCCGTACTTGATGATTTTGATTTAAAATATCGAACAGTTGACGGTGTGGTCTGTGAAACAAGAGAAAGTGCTGATTTTTCAAGAAGCGAATTACCTGATATACTTGAATTTATGAAACAAATTCAGCCTTTAAAATCAAATCCGATATTGCCGTATGAAAATGACCTATTAGCAAAGAAAGAAAAATTTATCAACACATTTTCTTCTGAGGTTTCTAAAAAGCATTTAGAAACTATCAATACATATCTAAGTGATTTTGATAAACAATTTTGTAAAACAAAATTATTTTCAAGCGTTCCAAGAAAGCAAGCGGCAAAAGATAGAGCTTTATCATATGCAAAAGGACTTCGATATTCTACAATTGAGGAGTTTGACAGAGAATACGAAAAATATAAAGATTTCATTATAAAAAATCTTGGCGTAAACATTGATGAAGCTGTTGAAGCAAAAGAATATCTTGAGAAAAAGAGGAAACGCTTGTCAAGTCCATACGGTGGCATAGGCGGATTCGGTGGTTTCTTCCACAAAAGAAAGTAATGCATTTTTTTAGTAAACGCATATATTTGCAAAAAGTGTATATAAAAAATAAATAATTTTTCACCATCTGAAAATGCACTCACCAAAAGGCGGTGGGTGCATTTTTGCATAAATAAATGACAGAAAGGAGCAGAACAATGGAAGCACTTTGGTTTGTACTTGGTTTTGCGGTAACAACAACCGTTGTATTCGCAACAGAAAAACTCATCATAAAAAATTAATTTGGAGGAAAAAATATGTTTGGACTTATTATGGCACTTACAACAAAAGTAGCGGTAGAAATGTTTGCAACAGGTGCAGGAACGGCTATTACACTTCTCTGCACAGGAACAAAGCTGAGGAAAAGAAAATGATTGAAATATTAACACCTGATGATGTATCAAAAATCAAGGACTGTTACATTGCAGAATATATTAAAAATCTTCTCACAAATCTTCTGACACAAACCTCTGACTGTTCGCTTGAAACGGTCGGAGGTATTTTTTATGTTGAGAATGAAAAAGACTTTGATAATTACAAAAAGTTTGGTTTGTCCTCAAAAATAACAGAAAGCAGATTTGAATGGATTAACTTGATAGGCAATGATTTTCTTGACGGATGTATTGTTCTTGACAATGACAGGGCAATAAACATTGTCGGCAAAGCTGACTATTTCAGAAAAGGAGTATTGAACAATGAGTATGGCGAACACAATTGAAACAAACAGCACAGTAAAAACAACAGCGGTCTTTTCCAAAAACAGAAAAGACCGCTATTTATTGAAAGCAGAATGGGACAGCAATAAAAAGTCGCTTGCAATAATAATGACCTATCCCTCATCTGCCGATGAATTGATTTTTGACCAAACAACAATGCTTGTCAGAAACGGAGCGGTAAAAAATGATTTCGGCTCCGTTTCAATAATCAATCTCTTCTCATCAATCGACAACCCTTTGCCTAAAACAGACAAAACAAACACTTCTTTTGTAATGAGAGAATGTGACAATGCAGATGTAATAATAGTTGCATATGGCAGAAGCACAAGCTTTGAGGAAGAAAAGAAGGCTTTTCTCAATGCTTTGACAGAACACTATAATGACAAACTGCACACAATCATTGACTCAAAAGGCTTGATGTTCTCGCACCCTCTCTCACCCTTTGCACACCAGTGGAACATTCAGAAATTGGATTTGAAAAGATGATTGCATTGCCTTGAGATTTTCTCTTTGTGTGCGAGTGTGCATTGCTTGAAAAAACGGGATTTCGGGGAAGAAGATTTTTCAAAAGGACTCTCAAAGTGAAAAATCTCCCGAAATTCCATCCACATTTTCGGTCTGCCCCGAAAATGCCTTTTTTCTCTTTTGGAATTTTGTCTGACAAAATCTCCGTCAATTTGCACAAACCATGGTTTTTATTTTTTTGTCAAAAACGACCTCTGTCAGAATTTTTCAGAAACTTTTGAGGAAGACTTTCAAGGGCAAAAATCTCCGCCACAACAATTCAGCAATTAAATAGCAATAATACACAATTTGTTCATATCCACAGTTATTTTTTAAAGCATTGACAACAAATAAATTCGAGCCTATAATAGCAATACCGAATAAATAGGAGGTGTTATTATGCAAAATAATATAAATTCAAATGATTGCATAAAAGAAAAAATTTCTTTGAGTAAAAAATTTCAAAAAGTAGATATTTCAGAAGAGGAATATCAAACAATCATCCATACCCTAAAGACACATTACATTGTCGATAAGGAAAATAACTTCATCGGTGTTGTTAAGAAGAATAAATATTCTTACGAAATCCGATACATAATGACCTATTGCAAGGTATTAAGAAAAATCATTGATGTGACTACAAAGCAAATCAAGATTGAGTATGAATACAACAATGGTATTGAAATTGATACCGTACAGCTTGACGGTGAATCTCTGTCGAAATTTGGTTTAAAAACACTTCTGTCATACGGTGTCAGATTTAATGAAACCGATATTGATGAAGTGAATAAATATCTTATGAGAACCGATATGAAAGCAGAAATCGTATATGGCTATTCAAAACTTGGTTGGGACAAAATAGACAACAGTCTTGTATTCAGATACAACAATCTGATTGCTAAAGAACCGACAAACAAAAAGTACATATACAACGGTAATCTTTGTCTGAATCATAAAGGTTCTTTAGATGAATGGTGCAATATGATACAGAATGAAGTCTGCGGAAATATTCCTATGTCATATCTTCTTATGGCTTCTTTCGCTTCCCCACTTCTTTCAATCTTAAATTTTTCACACGATTTTGGCTCAATACTTTTCTGTCTTTGTAATAATTCAAGCAAAGGCAAAAGTACAACAGCAATGTTGTGTGCAAGTGTGTACTCATCTCCTGTATTGAATAAAGGTGTTGCAATCACATTTAACGGTACAGAAAATGCACTCCAAGAGTTTTTAAGCCAAATAAACGGTCTTAGTGTTGTGTTTGACGAACTCGGTTCTTCAACAATCACTAATCTTGAAAGACTTATGTACAACTTTTGTTTAGGCAGAAGTAAACTAAGACTGAATGGCGATGCTTCACTTCAGGAAGTCAAAGAATTTTCTTCAGTTATTTTCACTACATCAGAAATAAGCTTTGTAAGCGAAAAATCTATGGACGGCATAAAAACCCGTGTATTTCAGATTGAAGATACGCTTACAAAAAATGCAGAGAATTCTGACAACATCAAAAGTATTGCAATGGCAAACTATGGTGTTGCAGGAAATAAGTATCTGCAAATACTTGTTGACAAAGGTCAGGAAGAAATTGAATCTGACTATCAGAAATACAAAAATATTCTTCTTAAAAAGAATAAAGATATTGATGATAAGTGGAAGTCAGAACACTCAAATATAATGAGTGAAAGCTCCTTGGCTTGTTTTGAGCAGAGAAAAAGATTGACAGACAGAATATTATCAAAACTTGCAATTGTTGTTCAAGCAACAGCATATGCAAAGGAATTGTTTAATTTCAATATTGAAATATCTGATATGGTCGATTATTCCCTCAATCTTACAAACAAGATAGAGTCCACTCAGACACCTGAGGATGAACTGATGACAATAGTTCACGAAGATTTTGTCAAGAATATAAAAAAGTACAAGATGAATTATCCCTTTGCTTTAAAAGTATTTGACAAGAGAAAAGCAGAAGCGATTGACTATGACTTGCTCAATAGCGGTTATGTCGGACTGGTAAGACTTAGTGCAAGCGACAATCACTATGAAATATGCGTAGCTAAAAACTACTTTGAGCAAATGATGAAGAATAACGGAATAGTTGATTTCCGCAAAAGACTTAAAAATTTGAGAGCAACAGGTGTACTCATTGCAGAAAAAGACAGACTTGTCGCAAGAGAGAAAATCATAGAAATCATTGACCTGAAAGTATATATTTTCAGATTTCAGTTTAATGACAAGATGATGTCACTTCACAATGCTTATGAAGAAATGTACTTTGACAAAATAGAAAACTCCGATAATAAAGACTTTCTGTCAGATGATGAAGTACAAAATATAGAAGAATGTCTTGGAGGTGAATGATTATGCCAACTTTTGATTTTATACCAAAGAAAAAATATGAATATATTGATGACGGTACCTACACAGGTATTCTTGACGATATATATTTCAGTCCCGATTGCCGTAACTGCTGGTTCACAATAAAGGTAGATTCAATAGAAAACGGCTATTTTAACTGTATGTTCTCTAATATGGATATAGTTTTAAATAACTTCTGTTGTGAGTATGTAGATGATAATAACTGTTTTTGCAGTGATAATGTACTCGGCAAAAAAATTGAATTTTCTGTAAGTCAAAGAAAATACGGCAACAAATCTTTTTCAAAAATAACAGCAATAAAAGTTATTTCCGATAAAGAATAATATTTTAAAAAATTAAATAAAAAATCCCTGCTTGCAGTATTATCTGCAAAAAATAATCATCAGATTTTATTAGATAAATGGTTATTAGTGGTTTGGCATAAGAGTTGTGTAATCTGGGATACACAAGCCAAGCATATAGAGTTTTACTCTATTTTAATCTCTTGATATACATAATATTAGGAGGTTTTAATATGAAAGAATCATTAGTGTGTTGCAGTATACCCCGCAATCTTCTGCTTAAACAGGATTACGACAAGAGTATAGATAAAGATGAACATACAGACAACCGCATTTCTTCGGATTTCTATAATGTAATAATAGATGTCCTCATCGAAATGCTTAATATAGATTAAAATATAAACTTTGAAAATCATCTGTGCAGTTGCTTTTCAGTGACTGCACTTTATTAAATTATAAATACATATTATTAAAATGAAGAATTATTCTTATAGGAGTGGTATATATGGAAGAAACAATAAAAGCAGTCGGATATGCACGATTTTCTTCTTCAATGCAACGAGAAGAATCTATAACAGCTCAAAAAAGATATATGATGATGTATGCCAAAAGAAACAATATGGAAGTCATTGATTGGTATTGTGATGAAGCAAAATCAGCAAAAACAGTCAACAGACCTGCATTTCAGAAAATGATAAATGACGCAAAGAACAATCCTGAATTTAAGGCGGTATTGGTACATAAAACAGACAGATTTTCAAGAAATCTGAGTGATAGTATTCAATACAAAAAACTTCTTGAAGAATACGGTGTGCAAGTCATATTTGTTAATGAGCGTTTTGAAGATAATCCCGAAAGTCATTTATTGTATCATATAATGGGTTCGGTCAATCAGTTCTACAATGAAAATCTTGCAAGAGAAGTAATGAAAGGACTGAAAGAAAATGCCTATCAATGCAAATTTACTGGTGGCAGACCGCCATTAGGATATGATGTTGACAAAGACCTTAAACTTGTCATAAATGAAAAGGAAGCCGAAGCAGTTCGATTGATATTTGAAATGTCTGCCGAAGGATACGGCTATGGAGAAACAATAGACAAGCTTAATATTCTCGGATACAAAACTAAAAAAGGATTGCCTTTTGTCAAAAACAGTCTGTATGAAATACTGAGAAATGAAAAATACAAAGGTACATACATCTTCAACCGCAGTTGTTCAGCAAACAGTCTGAATAAAAGGAACAATCACAGAAGAAAGCCTGAAGAAGAAATAATTAGGATAGAAAACGGCTGTCCTGCAATTGTTTCATCAGGATTGTGGCACAGAGCAAATGCAGTCAAAAAGGCAACTCGAAGCAGTTATACAAATGCAAAAAACACATATCTGCTAACAGGTCTTATACATTGCGGAGAATGTGGCGGAAAATTTCACGGAAATGTTCGCTACAACAAAAATAACACAAATCTGGTATATAGATGTAGTTCCAAGAAAAATAAAAGAAAATGCGAATCAAAAGAAATAAGGTGCGAATATCTTGACAGCTTTGTTATTGATAAGTTTGTTGAATTCTTCTTTAATGATGATAATATAAAAGTAATAACAAAGCAACTCAATGAGCAATACAACAAATCCTGTATATCGGATTTGGAATACAACGAAGCAAAATCAACCTTAAAAATTCTTGAAAAGAGCAGAAACAATCTCGTTGAAGCAATAGCCAAAACAGGCATAAATGACATAATGTCAGACAAAATCAAAGAGTATGAAGAACAAATCAAAAAGACTGCCGAGTTCATTCAAAAGTATGAAAAGCAAAAAATTGACAGAGTAATAACAGAAGATGAAGTTAGAAAACAAATCAATCATCTCAAAGATTACTTTTACAACCCTAAGAATTTAATAAGAACAAAGTATGTTCTTTCTCAATATATAGACAGAATTGACATCTCAAACGAAAATGTTCAGGTGCAATTCAAAGTATCAATGTCCCCATCAGATAATACTGATGGGGATTGTTTTTGTGTTCATACTGAGATGATAAAGAGGAAATATCTTTTTGATTATGTCTGCGAAAAGGTTGATTTTGAGCAATGGAACATAGAAAAACTAAACAAATCAGAATCGGAACATAGAAAAGGAGCATAGAAAAAGTGACTTATTTGGTGGACACTGACCGTATACATACTCACAATACTAAAAATGCGATTGGAATGGGAAATTTTTATATGTGGTGAGTTATTCTGTGTACGGTTGCATAATTTATATTGTGTTGTTTTATACTTCATAAATGATTCTTGTTTTGTCTAAAACACCGCATAGATATGGGAATTATCATAAACAGAAAAAGTCACGACTGCATATGCAATCGTGACTATAATGGTGGAGATGAGGGGAATCGAACCCCTGTCCGAAAAGTATTTGCCAAGGCTTTCTACGAGCGTAGTTGTCGTTTTAAAATTCCCTTACCGTAGCACCCGACAACGGGTTATACGGCTCGGTAGCTTCTAATGTGTGACACAGCCCGAAGCATTGCTGTATTCACATTTACCACTAATCGACGCCCCTTACACAGCCGTGGTACTCTGTGCAGGAACGAGCAGCTTACGCTGCTAATCTAACTGTAGTTTTGTCAGTTATTTTAAAAGTTGCGGATTTTATAGTGGCTCTCCGCACCACTGCTCGCTTACCGAGGTTCACGCTCCCCGTCGAAGCCTTTACATCCCCGGATATAAACAAAGTTTAGCCTGTTTTAGGACTATCATTATACTATATATAACAAGCATTGTCAATCACTTTTTGTCATATATGCTAAATTATCAAATTTTATTTAAAGACTGACAAAATGAGCCGCACAAATTAATGTACGGCTCTTTGTTATTATTTGCTGTGCTTATCTTTTTTCTTTTTTATATGAATTTCGGGAACTGCCACTGTATCATAAATAACAGATTCGTCGGCATTAGGTTTTTCGCTTGATATTTGCTTTACCTTACCTGTGTGAATTTCAGGAAAAGCAAGGTTTTCGGTTTCTACAAAATATTTATCCTTATCCTTCATAATATTACCTCCATTTTACAACAGATTAATAAAGAATGTGATTGTAAGGCTGTTAAGAAAATCTGCAAACAAGCTGCCTACTATAGGAATAATCAGATATGCTTTTACAGAAGGCCCATACTTTTCACAGATTGCCTGCATATTTGCCATAGCGTTAGGAGTTGCGCCCATACCAAATCCGCAAGTACCGGCTACTAATACCGCCGCATCGTAATTCCTGCCCATTACATTGAAAACCACAATATAAGAGAATAGGAACATTAGAGCTACCTGTCCTGCAAGCAATATAACAAGCGGAAGTGCAAGGTCAGCAAGCTGCCAGAGTTTTAGTGTAATCATTGCAATGCCGAGGAAAAGCGAAAGGCAAATACCGCCGAGGTCGTTAATTTCACCCATATGAATTGTAATTTTGCCTGTGTATTCGCCGATATTACGCATAATTGCCGCTGCAATCATTGCTCCGATGTAGATTGGAAATGTCATACCTGTGAGCGAGAGCAATTTTGAAAATATCGTGCCGATACCTACCGCAATTATAAGCTGAAATACAGCCGGCGCATACATTGAAAAATGTCTTTCGTGCTTTTCTTCTTCTTCAACAAGAAGAGTATCGTCATCATTTTTGATCGTTTCAAGAAGATTGTGCTTTTTAATAAGTCTGTTGCCGATTGGGCCACCCATAAGCGAACCTGCAACAAGGCCAAATGTTGCCGCCGCAGTGCATACAGTTGTTGCTCCGCTAATACCGAAGTCCTCAAGCACCGGACCGAAAGCACCTGCCGTACCGTGACCGCCTACCATTGGGATTGAACCCGTTGTCATACCCGTAAGCGAATCAAGTCCGAGGAGATTTGCAAGTCCTATGGCTGTGAAGTTCTGAGTTATTATAAGAACAATTACAAGTACAAGAAAAATAAGCAACGGTTTTCCACCGCTTTTAAGTACCTTTAAGTTTGCCTGGAAACCTACCGATGTAAAGAAAAATACCATACATACTTCTTTTAAAGTATCGTCAAAATCAATTTCAAGTATTCCTGTAGAATAGCAAATCAAAGTAAATATTGCGAATATCAATCCGCCGATTACCGGTGCGGGAATACAGAATTTTTCAAGAAAAGAAATTTTTCTTTTAAGGAAAGCTCCTAATATCAGTACAACTACAGCAACTGCGATTGTCTGATACATATCAAGTGTAATGCTCAATGTTTACATTCCTTTCGCAGTTATTCTGCTGTTTTTACTTCAATGCCTTTTTCACTGTAATATTCTGCCGCACCGCTGTGGAACGGAATATTTACACCTGTTACGGCATCTTTTTCTATAATATCAAGGTCAGCCGAAACAGTAAGCTGAAGTTCGTTTGCGTTATCAAACACAAGTTTTGTAAGTGTTTTCACCTTATCATTTGAAAGTCTGTCACTTACAATAAGTACCGATTTTACTCCAACGGTATTTACATCCTTAGTCTGACCGTTGTATGTGTTGCCGTCAACCTTACAGTCAATGTACGAATACGCTGATTTAAGCTTGTCTGACGCTTCTTTGTCAATGCTAAGAAGTTTTATGTCGCACTGTCTTGAAAGCTCTTCCACAACTGTGGCGTTTATGCCGACTGTCCAAAACAAAGCGTCAACCTCACCCGATACGAGTGCCTTGGCTGAATCCGCATAATTAAAGTTTTCCTCTTTAACCATTTTTTCATTCAAACCGTATGCGGATAAAATCTGTTTTGCATTGAGTTGTGAACCCGATTCCTCTTCACCGACGCTGACCGTTTTACCGAGTAAATCATCAACGCTGTTAATGTCAGAATCTGCCCTTACTATAATATGGCACACTTCGGTGTAAAGAGCCGCAACAGCGCTGTAATCTTTATATGCTGTTTTAAATGAATTTTCTCCGTTATATGCGTCGCTTATAATATCAGATTGAGCAATTGCCGCATCAAGATAACCTTGTGACAGCAAACGAACATTTGCCGCAGAGCCTGCTGTGGTCTTTACTTCAATCTTAAGAGCGCTGTCATTTTCGGCAAGCTGTTTTAATGAAGTTGCCGCCTGGTGATAAACACCGCCCAAACCTGCCGCTCCGAATCGAATACTTCCGTCCCCCATCGAACAACCGCAAAGCAAAACAGTTAACACAACAAGCAGAAGTGCAATAATTTTTTTCATCTTACCGCCTCTCTTTTTAATAGAAAAGAGGAATTGTAAACAGCGTACAATTCCTCGATATTTACAATTGATTATAACATATTTCGTGTAAAAATGTCAAACCTGCAAATTGCTAATTAAGTTTCAATTCAACCTTGCTGCCGCCTGACTTTTCTTTAGTTACGACAAGTTGTTTGTCTATCTCACTTCTAAGTTCAGCCACATGAGATATGATACCGACAAGTCGATTATTTTCCGAAAGTCCCGACAGTGCTTGCATTGCCTGTCTTAAAGTTTCTTCATCAAGCGAACCGAATCCTTCGTCAACAAACATTGTTTCCATTTTAATGCCGCCTGCCGATGCCTGTATCTCATCGGAAAGTCCAAGCGCAAGTGAAAGCGATGCAATAAAGGATTCGCCGCCCGATAAACTTTTTACACTTCGCTCAGTACCGTTGTAATGGTCAATAACATTTAAGTCAAGTCCGCTTTTACTACTTAAATTATCCGCAACATCTTTTCGTTTGAGGTCGTATTTACTTCCCGACATTTTCATAAGATGAACATTTGCACGAGCTATTATTTTATCAAAAAATGCAGTCTGAATATAAGTTTCAAGAGTGATTTTCTGCTTACCCGTTATGTTGCCGTTTACCGTATCGGAAAGTGAATTTATAAGTTTCCACCTTTCTTCCAGCTTTGCAAGATCTGCCGCTTGAGCAGAAAGATTTTTAAGAACGGTATTATTTGCATTTATACGCTGTGTGATTATATTGTTTAAATCCGTAATCTGTTTTTTCTCTTTTGCAACAGTATCTCTCTCCTGTTTTTTCTCGTCAATGTTAATCTCTTCAACATCTTTTAAAATATCGTTTAGTTGTGTTATTTGCGTTTTAAATTCATTGACTGATTTTTCACACTCTTTATACGCATTTTCGGCTTTTAACAATTCGGCTTTGTTTTGTTCAATTTTCTTTTCAAGTTTTGATTTCTCGTTTAAAGCCGCTGTTTTGTTTTCAAATTTAAGTTTTCCCCGTAAATTTTCCTTTCGTTTATTTTGCTCATCTATAGCTGCAGAATATGAAGATATATCAGTCTTAAGATTTGTAATCGATTCATTAATTTTGCTGATTTTTTCTTTGGTATCTTCCGTTAATTTTAAAATTTCGGCTTTTCGTCCTGATTTTTTATTTTCTTCGGCAATTTTTAAATTTAAATCCTGTTTTTGCTCGGATATTTCTTTGAGTTTTTCCGATATTACCGTTTCGGCATTTTCAAAATCAGCATCTGTTTTTAACTTTTCGAAATTATTTTCCGCAGTGTTTTTTGCATTGTCGTAAATGCCTTTTTTCTCGCCTGCTTTACTGCTTAAAACATTTGCCTTATCCTGTAAATCTTTTGCGTCTTTTTCGGACTTTTTTACCTCTGATTCGGTAGGTGCGTTCACAGCCTTTTCTGCCTTATGCGGATGAGTGCAAGAACCGCATACGGGGCAAGGCTCACCGTCGACCAAGGTTTCTGCTATTATACCCGCTTGCTCACTGTTAAACTCAAGACGCATTTTATCTGCAATTTCTTTTTTGACAGTAGCTTTTTCTTGAGCGGCGCTGTATTCCTTTTGAGCAGTTAAAAATGCTTTTTTAATTATTTCAAGATTTTTTATCTCTTTTTGCAGACTTATAAATTCAGTTTCTTTGGCAGCGATTTTTTCAAGTTCAGTACTGAATTTCACTCTATTTTCTGATGAATTTTCAAGTTCAAAACTCTCTTTTTCATATGACCTTAAACTTGAATTATATTCCGCAAGTTTAGTTTCGTTTGTCTGACAGTCGATTTTGCATTTTTCAAGATTATTTGAATTACTCTTAATTTTATTTTCCAATAAATCAAGTTCATCATAATCATTAAGCTGTTGTTCAAGTATAGTTACATTCTTTTCAAGTTCCTGTGTAATCGGCTCTTTCTGCTTTTCAATATCATAGAGCTTTTTTAATTCTTCAGATTTCGGCAATGCCTGCTCGTACTTATTTTTTGCCGCCTCAAGCAATTCACGGTTTTTATTCTGTTCCTCGGCTTTTGAAATTATTTCAGTAATACTGCTGATTTTTTCTTCTGATTTTTCGGTCTGCTGATATAATAATTTTGATTTTTGCGTATCCTCGTCAACAATTTTGTTTATAAGTTCAATTACCTCAACCACCGATAATTCGCCGTTTTTAGCCTTTTGGGTTTCTATATACAGCACATTTTCTTCACTGCATCCGATATTTTTTATATCGTTATCTACGCTTACTTTTTTTATTTTGAGTTCGTCTTTTATTTTGCTGAAATCGGATTTTACTCTTTCCTGAAATTCAAGATATATGTCTGTTTTAAAGATATTTCTTAGAATTTTCTGCCTTTCCTTGGTATCGGCAAGCAGAAGTTTTAGAAAATCTCCCTGTGCTATCATTGCAATTTGTGAAAATTGAGCGTCGTTTACACCGAGTATTTCTTCAATTTTTGTATCAACAACCTTTTTATTGGTTTCTACTCTGCCGTCGGGCAACACCAATTCTGCGCCTGCCGATTGTTTTGTAAAACCGTTTCCTCTCGCCTTTTTCCTTTCATACTCGGGATTGCGTTTCACGGTATACTGCTTGTTGCCGTTTACAAAGGTCAGTTCAACTGTTGTAGGAGTATCGTTATCCGCATATTTTGAACGAAACATAGATGAATCACGGTTGTTTCCGCTTGCTTCACCGTAAAGCGCATATTTTATACCGTCAAAAATTGTGGTTTTACCTGCGCCTGTGTCGCCCGTAATCAGATACAGACCGCTGACTCCAAGCTTGTCAAAATCTATTTCCTGTTTACCCGCATACGGGCCGAATGCAGACATAACAAGTCTTATCGGTCTCACAATGACTCCTCCTTTATCTGTTCTATTAAATCACTTGCATATTCAAGCTGTTGTTCTGTCATTTGCTTTCCGTTCTGTTTTTCAAAAAACTCCGAAACTAATTCAATTTCCGATTTTCTTTCAGTTTCCTGCGCCTGCGTGATGTCATACGATGACCTTGTCCTCGTATTGTCATAATCAAGTTTCATTAAATTATGATAAATATTGCGCAGTCTTTCTACCGCATACGGCACATCATCTTCATCTGTAAGTATAATATGCAGATAATCTTCTGTGGCAGTACCCTCATAGTTTTCTCTGTTTACAAGTTCATCGTAACTTCCTTTTATTTCTCGCATATCATGCAAAGGAATAAGCGGTATTGTCGTAACATCTATATCTTCTTTTTCTTTAATTTCAACTATTGTAACGGATTTTTCGTGATTTATTTCCGAAAACGAATATTTTAACGGTGTACCGCAATAACGAACGGTAGATTTACCGACATTTTGCGGACGGTGAATATGACCGAGCGCCACATAATCAAAATCGTCAAAAACATACGAATCCACATTGTCGGTTCCGCCTACTGCGATAATTTCGGAATCCGAGCGTTCTGCGCCTGTTACAAACTGATGTGTAACAATTACATTTCTGGCATTTTTATCTATGTTCATATTTGATATTGCCACACGAATTGCTTCGGTATAGGTATTGATTTCTTCATCTTCAAAAAATCTTCTTACATTTGACGGCTTAATAAACGGTAAAAGATAAAAATTAATTTTTCCGTAATCATCTGTAAGCGAAACAAAATCCGTACTGCCGTTATACACCTGTGACATATGTATTCCGCTTTTACCCATAAAACGAGAACCAAACGCAATACGCTCCGGCGAATCGTGATTACCGCTTATTACAATTACCTGCAAACTTCTTTCAGTAAGTTTGTATAAAAAGTCATCAAACAACTGTACAGCCTCTGCGGAAGGGACAGGTTTGTCATATACATCGCCTGCAATTATTACAGCCTGCGGCTTTTGTTCGTCAATTATATTTATAATTTTTATCAATATATATTTCTGATCTTCAAGCATAGAATAGCCGTTTACACGCTTTCCGAGATGCAGATCGGATAAATGCATAAATTTCATAACATCATTCCTAATTTTGTTATTTTGCTTAATTATAACATACTTTTTTAGAAAATTAAAGATATTATAAATAAAAACAGACCGCTACTGTAGTGTAACGATCTGCTGTAAGGGAAGGAAAAGTTTAGATAACTTTTTCAGCGTGTAGGTAAATTATTCAGCGTCGGTAAGAGCTACCGCATAAGTCATTGTACCCGAATACTTAACACCCTTTGGTGTTGACGGATTGTTGAAAACAGGCTTTACCGTAAATGTTGTTGAGCCGTCCTCGGTAAAGGAAGCAAGCTCTACACCGTTGACCTGATCCTTACCTCCCGTGGTTTCCACAACGCTTTCATCAGGCATAATAAACTGATAACGAAGTGTAGGCTTTGCCGCTTTATCGCTTTCGCCTTGTAGTACCATCTGATTTCTGAAATAATCTGTACCTGCAATAGTAACCGATACCTTTTTTCCGTCAAGATTTGCGACATTTTCAGCTTTTATTTCTACAGGTGTACCCTCTGTTGTAAGAGTTACCTGTGAAGGAATTGTTACTGTGTATGACGGGTCAAATTTATACTCGTAAGAGAAAGAAGTGCTTGCATTTTCTTCTGTCTGAGGTGTGACCTCTGCTGCCGAAACCGATATTGCTGTTACTGTAATCATAGCAAGTACTGCTGCGATTGATAAAAACTTCTTCATATTGTTACTCCTTACATAATAATCTTTTCTTTTTATAGAACCAGAAAAATGATACTGTCGCTGTGAGCATTAAAAATACTGTTACAACAGTTGTGTAACTTACAATTGCGCCTGTTTTGATTGTGTTAGTATCATTTTCTACAACTGTGTTTTGATTTTCTGTTGTTTGTGCTGCAGTCTGAACTGTAGTGAATTGTGTGGTTGTTTCTTCGATTGTAAGAATTACATCTGTTTTTGCACTTTCGGCAGCCGCTGCATATGCGCAGCAAACTGTCGAAATAACACATAAAGCTAAAACTACGGTAATAACGGTTTTTTTCATAATTAACCTCGAGTTTTATTTATCTTATTTGTCCTCAAGAGATACTGTGTAGTTAATTACACCGTTATAGTTGCCGGCACCTACGCTATAGTAGTCTTTAAGTTTGATTTTTCTTGTAATTGTACCGAAGTTTGAGCCGTCCCAAGAAGCAATCTCGTCACCGATTGTGTAGTAAGTAGGATTTGCAAAAGCGTCTGAATTGTAGATTACATATTCAGCCTCCTGAAGATTTCTTGAATCCCATACTGCAAGAGTGTGAAGATTGCCGGAGTAACCTGCGCTCTCAATCTTTACGCTTACTTTTTTGCCGCTTGGAACAAAGGCTGTATCATTTTCAAGTGCAAGTGAATATGAAAGTGTTGATGATTCTTTTTGAAGTTCTGCTGTGAGAGGGATAGAAACAGTGTAAGCGGGTACGATTTCCGATTCACTTTTTGAATATGTAATTTTCTGCTGGAAGTCTGCTGTTGCGTGGTTTTCGTCAACAACCGAAGTGTCTGTTGTTGATGCCGCAAATGCTGCTGTTGTAGCGCATACGCTCATAGCTGCTGCCATTAATACTGCAGTAATTCTTTTTGCATTGATTTTCATAAATTTTCTTCTCCTTAGATTTTCAAATTCTAATGTCCTTGCCGCCAAATTGACGGCTGTTTATATATGATAAACCCATAAGGGATTATTGTCATTCAACTGTAAGCGTACTCTTAACCTGTGCGCCGTTCATTTGTGAATTGCTGTCAATAGAATATGTTGAAATATTAATTATTAAAGTGTATGTACCTTTTTCAATCGGTTTGTCAAGAGTTACGCCCTTAATTGCATCACCCGGTTTTACAAGGTCTGTAGTGCAAAGTGTTTCACCTGTTTCCTGCAAAGAAAGCGTAAATTTAAAATTACACGGATTTTCCTCGGGATTTAAAAGAGTGATAGGAAAGTCTGTGCTTTCACTTGAGATTGTCATATCGGGATAACCCGGAATTTTAATTCCCTGTTCAGCGCCGCCCGCATTTGAAACTTCCTGTTCGTAATGCGATGCGTCACTGTCAAACACAACGCCCTGCTGCTTTGCCATATCCTGTGTTTGTGAGCTGTTGTTATTTATCAGCAACACACCCATAGTAATGCCTACTGCCGCAAGAATTGCTATAACCGCAATAAGAACAATTACCAAAACTTTTGAGTTTTTACTTTTATCTTCCATTTTTCTTCCCCTTTTCTGACGATATTCTAACACCGTAATTTTATAATACAGTCATATTCTTTTATCACTCTTGTAAAAGATTGTAAAGTTTTGGGCAGTCAAAAAGCCCTGCACAAGGCAAGGCTTTGAAATATATTCAGGTAATCAACTAACACTGTCTGTAAATTTTTTAAATATTTTTCTGCTGTTTTCATCTGTAAAAAATGAATACTCAGGGTGCCACTGAACCGCCCATACAAATTTTTTGTCGGGTGCAAACAGCGCCTCTATAAGTCCATCCTCCGAAACCGCCATACACTCAAGATTCGGTGCAATATCTTTTACTGCCTGATGGTGCAGGCTTGTAACCTCTAAGGCATCTGTATTTAACAATTTATGTAAAGGCGAATTTTTCATTATTTTTACACTGTGAATAGGTTTATCATACGGGTGCGGCTGATGATGCACGGTATAGGTAGGATGCTCTGTTTGTAAATCACGATACAGCGTACCGCCCATAACAGCATTAATAAACTGTATGCCACGGCAAATGCCTAAGATTGACTTGTCTTTTTCATAAGCCAGACGAAAAAGCTCTGTTTCCATATTATCTCTTTGCGTACAGGTTTCTCCGCACTGCTTTGTTCTCACTTCGTTATAAATTTTCGGGTCAACATCCTGTCCGCCTGTAAAAAGAAATCCATCACAAGTATTTACAAGCTGTTTTATAATCTCTTCATCCTCGGTTAAAGGCAACATAACGGGAATACCGCCCGATTTTTCAATTCCTTGCATATAGTTTGGCAACATCCAATAGCAGTTTTTTTCAGAGTCCCAAAGCGGAACAACACCTATTAACGGCTTTTTCATACCTATTACCTCCAATAAAAAAGACAAGAAAGTCCTGCCGAACTTCCTTGTCCAAATTTACAAGAATATTTTAGCACACTGTAAATATTTTTTCAAGTATTGAAAGAAATCAAATTATTTGAAAATGTCGGACTGAAAGGCAAAAAGACCGCCTCTATTGCCGTAAAACGGTTCTTAAAATATCTTGATTATATTGACTGACAGCACAAAACTCGGCAACCGTAAAGATTGCCGAGTTTTTTATTTGGAAATATTTGCTTTCGGTGTGACATAAACAGTTTTGTTATTTACATAAATAACCATACCCGGTCTTGCACCGCTTGGCTTGCTTACATAACGCACAAGCGTGTAATCTACAGGCACTTGACTGCTTTCTCTTGCTTTACTGTAATATGCGGCAAGCTGTGCCGCCTCTAAAATTGCGGTATCGCTAATTTCTCTGCCTTCCGCAAAAACAACTGTATGCGAACCGTGAATATCTTTTGTGTGCAGCCACATATCATTTTTATTTGCAATTTTTAATGTAAGTTTATCATTTTGAGTATTGTTTCTGCCTACCAAAATTTTAAATCCGTCACTTGAAGTAAATTCGAGCGGCGGTAGTGCCGCCTGCGGTCTTTGCTTACCCTTTTGTTTGCGTAAATATCCCTGCTCGGTAAGCTCTTCCCTTATCTGTGCAAGTTCACGCTCACTCTCCGCACGGCTTACCGTATCAAGTACAGAATCAATGTATTCAAGCTCTGACCTGCCTTTCTCAATCTGTTCGGTCAAAATATGCTCTGCATTTTTCGCTTTTTGATAATCTTTATAATATTTTTGAGCATTTGCTGCCGGAGAAATTGCAGGATTGAGTTTTATGCGGATAAGCGACATATTTTCATCGTAAAAATTTTCCACTTCCGCAAAAGATGCGCCACGCTCAATACGGTAGAGATTTGCCTGCAACAAATCACCGTTTATTCTAAGCTGTTCACGATTTGCACATTCTTTAAGTTCAATCTTTTGCTTTGCAAGTTTACGGGAAATTCTTTCGCTTAAATTAACAAGCATTTTTGTAAGGTCTTGAGATTTGACCCTCATTCTCTCTCTTGAATCTCTGGTTTCGTAAAAGCTGTCAAGAAGTTGTGAATATGTGTCAAAGTGCTTTATTTGAGCAAAATTTCCGTATTGCTCAATATCTGTAAATGTAAAATCAATCGGCTTGCCGTCATCTCTTATAACCATACACGGTTTGCCTGCATATTTATTAACATTTACATACAAATTATTGAGCACATCAACAAGTCTGTCATAATGCTGTTTATCCATATGGGTAGTTGTGCCCTCGCCCACTCTGTACTCAAGTTCTCTGCACACAAGAGGCGATACACCTTGAATTGCCCTTAGTAGCGCCTTGTTAAGCATCATTTCGCCGTCAAAATCAACTGTTTTTTCCGCTATTTCTTCTGCCGAATGTTTAAGAATTGAAAGTTTATCCTGCGCCTCGGGAAGTTCGTATTTTATATTTGGAAGCACAAGTCTACGGCTACTCATAGTCAGGTCAACACGCTTGAGAGAATCAATAATTATTCCGTTTGAATCCACAATAATAATATTGCTGTACATTCCCATAATTTCGCAAACTACTGTTATTAGAACGGTATCGCCGAGTTCGTTTACACACTCAAAATCAAGGAACAGCACTCTGTCACATTCCTGTTGACGAACCGCAACCAGCTTTCCGCCGCCGATACGCTTACGCAAAAGCATACAAAACATAGGCGGTGAAGCGGGATTTTCAGGTGTATTGCCGCAAAAATGCACCCTCGGTGAATTTGCCCTTGCCGAAAGCAAAAGTTTTTTATTGCCGTTAAAGGTACGCATCGCAAATACAAGTTCATCTCTGTTCGGCTGATAAATCTGCGATACCCTGGCACCGAGCGCCTCGGTTTCTATTTCGTGTTTTATATATCTTAAAAAAATTCCGTCTAAAGCCATCTTTTACCTCTATTTATGATATTTGCCGTTGGTAGAAATTTCAAACGCACGGTAAATCTGTTCCGACAGTACCATTCTTGCCATCTGATGAGGAAATGTCATTTTACTCATAGAAAGTTTGAAATCTGCTCTGTTTTTCACCTTATTGCTAAGTCCGTAACTTCCGCCGATAATAAAATCCACCGTACTTTTTCCTGTAATTGCCGCATTGTCGAGCATTGCAGAAAGTTCTTCGCTTGAAAGCTGTTTGCCCTCGATGCACATTGCCACTGCATAATCACCTGCACCGATTTTCTTAAGTATTCTCTCTCCCTCTGCCTCAATTACCTCTGAAATTTCAGCCCCGTTCGGATTGTTATTTCTTATTTTTTCTTCCGCAAGTTCAACTACCGCAAATTTACAAAAAGCAGTAAGTCGTTTTGCGTATTCGGAAATTGCGTCTGTAAAATATTTCTCTTTAATTTTTCCTATACAAATTATATTTATTCTAATCATCTTTCACCATTAAAAAATTACCGATTTAGCATTAGTTTCTACGGGTGCTACATCGAGAGTATAATCTATTCCCCTATTCATTCCGTACTTTGAAAGTTCGTTTACAGCTGTATTAAGCGCTATTGACGGGGTATTATTTTGCTCGCTTAAGTGACCGAGCATAAGTCTTAAAGTACCTGACTGCACAAGTCCCGCAAGCTCGGCGGCACAATCGGGATTAGACAAATGACCGTATTTAGAGAGTATTCGCTTTTTGAGTACAAACGGATACGGACCGTTTTTCAGCATATCAACATCGTGGTTTGACTCAATAACCGCAAAATTGCTGTGTGCAACGGCATTTCTTACATCATCGGTCATATATCCCATATCAGTTGCTATTGTGGCAGTCTTTCCGTCTGCAAGCGTAACACTGTAGCAACAGCTTTCAGCGGCATCGTGCGGAGTATCAATTCTTTTAATAAGCATATCGCCTACCGCAACTTCGTTTTCGATAACCTCGGTTTCAAAGCGTTTATCCAGACGATTTGCCCTTTCAAGCGCCTCAAGTGTACCCTGACTTGCATACACCTTAAAATTATAGCGTGATGCAAGCACTTTTACGGCACTGCAATGGTCTGTATGCTCGTGGGTAATAAATACCGCACCTATTATGCGTGGATCTATTGAATTTGTAAGTAATGCATTTTCAATCTGTTTGCATGAACGACCTGCGTCTATCAGCACGCCCTGTGTTGCCGTACCCAGAAAATAACTGTTACCTTTACTGCCGCTAAAAAGCGGGACCGCTTTTGCCAAACTAATCTACTCCTATTCAACAATAATCATAATAATATATAATAACACAAAATTCGCATTTTGTCATCTGCATAATAAAAAACCCACAGCTGAAATTTGCTGTGGGTTAAATAAATTATTTTTTCAAAGCAGCTGCGGGAAGTGCATATTTTTTCTTGTATTCCTTATAGTCTGCGTTGTACTGAATATCATCGGAATTTTTAAGTTCGTGCAAATATTCGTGTGCATCGTAGCCGTTGTTGTTGATTTCAATAACACCGACCGCAATGTTTGAACAATGGTCGGAAACTCTTTCCATACTTGTAATAAGGTCAGAGAAAATAAATCCGAGTTCTATTGTACATTCGCCGTTTGTAAGACGCTTAACATGAGCCTCTTTAAGTTTATCTCTGATGCGGTCAATAACCTGTTCAAGAGGTTCAACTTTCGCCGCAAGTTTTACATCGTTATTGATAAATGCAAGCGTTGCATTATTTATAATCTCTTTTATAGCGTCCATCATAACATTAAGACCCGCCATAGCCCCTTCGGAGAAAACCGCTTTTTTCTCCTCAATTTCTTTTGCGGCACCGACAATATTCATTGCGTGGTCGCTGATTCTCTCGAAATCACCTATACCGTGCAAAACTCTCTGAACACTTTTACTGTCGTTTTCAGAAAGATTTTTCTGACTTAGTTTTACAAGATATGTCGAAATTACATCTTCGTACATATCAATTGTGTCTTCGTTTTCAGAAAGGGTGTCAGCCGCTTTTTCGTTATAATTACCAACCATTTCAAGTGCGCCGAGAAGTGTACCCTCCGAAAGTCTTGCCATTTTTTCCGTAACATTTAAAGCACGGTCTGTTGCAAGTGAAGGTGTGTTGAGGAAACGCTCGTCGAGGAATGGTGCTTCACTTTCTTCTTCCGTATCCTTAATTGTAAGGCAAGCGAGTTTTTCAAGCTGGCGTGTAAAAGGAAGTAACATAGCTGTTGCTGCAATGTTAAATGCTGTATGGATAACAGCGATATTTGCCTCGGCAACCACATCGTCCAGGAATCCGTATTGGAATATTAAATTTGAACCGTAGAACAGCGCACAAATTACAAGTGTACCTATAATATTAAAATAAAGGTGTACCAAAGCAGCACGCTTAGCGTTTTTCTTTGCACCTATACAAGAAATCAAGGCAGTTACGCAAGTACCTATATTCTGACCCATTACAATCGGAATTGCCATTGAGTATGTAATCGCACCTGTTTTTGAAAGTGCCTGCAATATTCCGACCGATGCGCTTGAACTCTGGATAATTGCTGTGAGCAATGCACCTGCAATAATACCGAATACAGGGTTATTAAAGACTGTAAGAAGATTTGCAAAGTTAGGATCGTTAGAAAGAGGTGCTACCGCAGAACTCATAGAATCCATACCGAACATTAAAATTGCAAATCCTAAAAGAATGGACGCAAGGTTTTTCTTACTGTCGCTCTTTGTAAACATAATAAGAATTATGCCTATAAAAGCGAAAACAGCAGAAAAAGATGTCGGTTTAAGCAGTTGCATAAATACGCTGTCGCCCTCAATACCCGAGAGACTTAAAATCCACGCTGTAACTGTTGTGCCGACATTAGCACCCATAATAATTCCTATTGCCTGTCTTAGCTTCATAATACCGGAGTTTACAAAGCCGACTACCATAACCGTAGTAGCGGATGATGACTGTATAACAGCTGTAACGGCTGCACCGAGCAAAAATCCCTTGAAAGTATTGTTAGTCATTTTTTCAAGAGTTTTTTCAAGTTTACCGCCCGAGAATTTTTCAAGGCCGTCACCCATTGTATTCATACCATACAAAAAGAGTGCCAAGCCACTCAACAGCTGAAGAATCGAAAAAATATCCATATCCCTAAACTCTCCTTTTCCTTTGTAATGATATTAGTATTAAGTCAAAGTTTTATTTTGCATTTGTAAAATCTATGTAAAGTTTTTTACACAACAACAACTGCGCCCTGTTTATAAGTAAGACTTAAACAAGACGCAGCCGTAATATTAAATATTAATATTTAATTTTGCTAAAAGTACATTTTATAATTTTTACAATGCTTTTACTTTAAATGTAAATACCGTACCGTTTTCATTACTCTTTAATGTAATAGTACCGTCATGTCTTTCGGCAATATGTTTTACAATTGCAAGTCCAAGACCTGTACCGCCGGTTTCTTTAGAACGGCTTTTGTCAACTCTGTAAAAGCGCTCAAAAACTCGTTTTTGATGTTTTAACGGAATACCGATTCCCGTATCCGCAACACTGAGAACGGCGTTTTCGTCCTCTTTTTTAACAGTAACGGTAACATTTCCGCCCTTGCGGTTATATCTTATCGCATTGTCACAAAGGTTATAAACAAGTTCATAAAGTTGGTTACGATTGCCGTTTATTAAAATTTTATCTTCCGCATTAACTTTAATGACAACCTCGTGTTTATTTGCATTTGTATGTAAATCTTCCGCTACTTCTCTTGAAAGTCCCGACAAATCGACCTTATCGTAATTTACGGGTCTTGTGTTTTCGTCAAGTTCGGAAAGCTCTATAATATCGCCAATCAAAGAAAGCAGTCTGCCTGATTCTTTATGAATTTTTCCGGCAAATCTTTCAATATCTTCCGGTGCAACAATTCCGCTTTCTATAATTTCCGCATAACCTGAAATTGAAGTGAGCGGAGTTTTTAACTCGTGGGTAACATTTGCGGTAAATTCACGCCTCATTTTTTCGGCTTTTCGTTTAGCCGAAATATCAATTATAAGACAGATTACACCTTTTTGTTCGCTGTTGGAATACACTGGACTTGCAATTATCTGCAATACTCTGCCGTTTATATTGCCTTCATTACTGCTGCGTTCACCGCTGAAAGCCTTGTCAACACATTCGCACAAAACCTCATTGCGTGAAAATGAAATAAGACTTTCGCCAACAGTGCCCTCTGAATCCGTGCCGAGATATTTTGAAGCGGAATGATTACACATAAGCATATTCTTATCCATATCAAGCATTATAAAGCCCTCGGACATATTTTGAATAAGCGTGTCTATTCTGTCTTTTTCAAGCTGTAAGCGTGAAACCTGCTTGTTAATCTGCTTTTGCTGACTTGAAATGGTGCGGGAAATTGAACTTAATTCTTCATATTGATTGCCGTCAACATTGCTTTCGAGATTTTCTATAGGCGCAATAATTTTTTTCGTTGACCTTTTTGAAAGCACACAGCAAAGAATAAATACAATAATTATTACGGCAAACAAAATCGGAACAAGGTGCATAAAAATGGAGTAGCCGTTTTCCATAGTTTCAGACAATCGCAAAACATTTCCGTTTGAAGTTTTTACAGCATAATAATATGTAACATTGCCGAGTGTTTCTGATTTTCTGCTGTCATCGCCGTATCCGTTTTTCATTGCATTTATAAATTCGGGACGATTGGAGTGATTTCCCATTTTTGTAACATCAACGCCGTCATCGCTTTCCAAAAGAACATTTCCGTTGCCGTCGAGCAATGTAACTCTTATTCGTGATGAACTTAAATCGTGCAGCAATTCATAGCTGCTGTTTTTATTATAAAGATTTGCGGCTATATTTGTATAATCTTTTAATGTTGTTTTTTCCGAAGAAGAAAAAATAAACCAGAAAGCGGCTGTTGAAAAAACAGCCGTCAAAAGAATGGATACACCAGCGGGGATTATAAATCTTTTTAAAAGAATTTTTCTTAGTTTCATTTATCATTCTCCTGCCTTGTATCCTACATTACGCACGGTTTTAATAAGATTGCCGCATTCTCCGAGTTTTTGTCTTAGAGTTGTAATGTGCATATCAACCGTACGGCTCTCGCCCTCAAAGTCATAGCCCCATACATTAATAATAATGTTCTCTCTTGTGAGTGCCATACCTTTATTGTTAAGCAGATATTTGAGCAATTCGTACTCCTTGTATGTAAGGCTGCACTGTTCTCCGTTTGAAGTTACAATATGCTTTGAATCGTCAAGAACAATTCCGCCAAGTTCCACGGTTTCGGGCTTTTCTTCTACCGTACAGCGTCTTAAAATCGCCCTTACTCTTGAAATAAGTTCAAGTACGGAGAACGGCTTTGTAAGATAATCGTCAGCACCCATATCAAGTCCTTTTACCTTATCCATCTCACTTGACTTTGCGGTAACAAGAATAACCGGAATATTTTTTGTAGACTTGTCTTTTCTTAATTTTTCAAGTACAGACAATCCGTCAAAATCGGGAAGCATTACATCAAGAATAACAAGCTGCGGCTTTATTTCTGCACACGCTTTAAAAAAGCTCTTGCTTTCTCCAAAGCTTTTAACCTCATAACCGCTGTTTTTCAGTGCGTAGGTTTCAAGCTCCCTGATGTCTGTATCGTCTTCTACAATATAAATAAACATATAATTCTAACTCCCCGATATAGATTTAAGGCAGACATACTTCCGCCTTAAACCTAATTATATCACAATAGTCTTGATTTGCAACAAAAATCATCAAAGGTTATACTGTCTTTCCTGTAATTGAAAACACAACCCATTCACCGATGTTCTCTGCGTGGTCGCCGATTTTTTCAAAATACTTTGCAATAAGCAAAACATCTATAGCCTGCTGATCAAGTTCTTTGTTTGCGTTTATAATATCGATAACCTCTTGTTTTACCTTATTGAAAAGGTCATCAATTGCGTCGTCCATAGTAGCTACGGTCTTTGCAAGTTTCAAGTCTTTTTTAACAAAAGCGTCAATAGCCGTTGTTACCATATTTGAAGAACGCTCTGCCATTTCAGAAAGATGAGTCATTGAATAAATGTTTTCGCAGTCTTTCAAATAAGTTGACATTTCCGCAATGTCAATAGCCTGATCGCCGATTCTTTCAAGGTCGGTAATCATCTTAAGAGCCGCAGATACCGTTCTTAAGTCACCTGCAACAGGCGACTGTAAAAGGAGGAGATTTAAACAATAGTTTTGTATTTCTCTCTCCATCGTATTGATTTTTTCTTCAATAATTCTTGATGTTTCAAGTTTATCGTATTCACCGTTTGTAATAATGGTTATCGTATTTTTTATTGCACCTTCAACCAAAGCGCCCATTTCAATGAGTTTATCGTTAAGTGCTTTTAATTCCAAATCAAAATACTCTCTCATTAGCCGAACCTTCCTGTAATGTATTCCTCTGTACGCTTATCCTTTGGAGTAGAAAACAAGGTAGCCGTATCAGTGCATTCAATCATTTCGCCAAGCAGGAAGAATGCCGTATTATCAGCAATTCTCATTGCCTGCTGCATATTATGTGTAACCATAATAATGGTATATTTATCTTTAAGCTTCATACAAAGTTCCTCGATTTTACCTGTGGAAATAGGGTCAAGTGCAGATGTTGCCTCGTCCATAAGTAAAACTTCAGGCTTTACCGCAAGCGCTCTTGCAATGCAAAGACGCTGCTGCTGACCGCCCGAAAGGCCGAGTGCGCTCTTTTTAAGTCTGTCCTTAAGTTCATCCCAGATAGCGGCATCTTTCAAAGACTGCTCTACGATTTCGTCAAGCTCTCTTTTGCTTCTTATACCGTGTGTTCTCGGACCGAAAGCTATGTTATCATACACGCTCATAGGAAACGGATTTGCTTTTTGAAAAACCATACCCACTCTTTTTCTGAGAACATTTACATCCATATTTTTGCCGTAAATATCCTCGTTATCAAGACGGATATCACCTGTAATTTTACAACCCTCAACCAAATCATTCATTCTGTTAAGTGATTTCAGGAGCGTTGATTTACCGCATCCCGACGGGCCGATAAAAGCTGTAATACGGTTTGCCTCCATATTAAAGTTTACAGACTTTAATGCGTGAAATTTGCCGTAATACAGGTTCATATCCTTAATTGTAAACTTATCCATTTATTTTCCTTCCACTCTTACTTATTTTTACTTGTAAGCTTTTTGGCGATAAATGCCGAAAGCGTATTTATTAAAAGTACAAGCACAAGCAATACAACCGCTGTTGCCCAAGCCTGATCTGTATGCAATCCCTCGTTTGCAAGCACATACATATGAATAGCAAGCGTTCTGCCCGAAGACATAAGACCTTTTGCAAGACCCGACGCCGAACCCGATGTATATAAAAGAGCCGCAGTTTCTCCGACTATTCTGCCGACTGCAAGAATTATACCTGCAAGAATACCCGGCATTGCACTCGGAAGAATTATTTTTATAATTGTTCTCAGCTTGCCTGCGCCAAGTCCGTAACTGCCCTCTCGGTACGAGTCGGGAACAGAAAGCAAAGCTTCCTCTGTAGTTCTCATAATTGTCGGTAATACCATAATTGCAAGTGTAAAAGAACCTGCAAGCAATGAAAGTCGCCACTGCAAAGTAGTTACAAAGAATAGCATACCGAACAAACCGTAAACAATCGACGGAATACCCGAAAGAGTTTCTGCCATAGTTCTGATAAGTTTTACAAACTTGTTGCCCCTTTTTGCATATTCCGCAAGGTAAATCGCAGCACCTACGCCAAACGGTACGGCAATTACCAAGGTAAGCAAAGTTACCACAACAGTATTGATAATTGCAGGCATACAGGATACATTATCACTGTTATATTCCCATGCAAACAGCTCCGGTGTAATATGCGGAACACCCATTACAAGAATATATACAATTAAAAATACCAGAGCAAGCACTGATATTGCCGCTGCAAGTACAACCAATATAAACAAAACAAGTGAGAGCGGCTTTCTTTTATATTCTCTTAATCTTTGGGCAAATCCTGTTTTATTGATTGCCTTTATTTCATTGTTATCAGCCATTCTTTTCACTCCTGCTCTTAATTGCCTGCATTGAAAGTGTAATAATTAATATGAACACAAACAAAACTACACCTGTTGCTATAAGTGCCTGTCTGTGAAGTCCTGTTGAGTAACCCATCTCAAGTACAATATTTGCTGTAAGCGTTCTTACACCGTCCGTAAGTGATGTAGGAATCTGCACCTGGTTGCCTGCAATCAGGATAACCGCCATAGTTTCGCCGATAGCTCTGCCTATGCCAAGCACAACACCTGCGAGAATACCCGACTTTGCGGCAGGAAGCATTGTTTTGAACACACTTCTCTCTCTTGTTGCGCCGAGTGCCAATGCACCCTCGTAGTAATTTTCGGGCACCGCACGGATTGCCGACTCCGAAACGCCTATAATTGTAGGCAAAATCATAATTCCGAGCACTATTGACGCCGCAAGCAAACTTGTACCGTCGCCGCCAAAGTTATCTCTGATAAACGGTACAATTACCATAAGTCCGAAAAAGCCGTAAACGATTGACGGAATACCTGCGAGTAATTCTGTTGCGGGTTTTATAACCTTATATAATGGTTTCGGACAAAAACGAGCAAGGAAAACCGCTGTTAAAATTCCGATCGGCACACCGATTACAACAGCGCCTGCCGTAACATAGATACTGCCGATAATCATTGTAAATATTCCGTAGCTTGCAGGAACATTTGTCGGTGCCCATTCTGTGCCGCCTATAAAATTAAAAAATCCGATTTCTGCCATTGCCGGAACACCGTTGTAGAAAAGGAAAATACAAATAAGCACAACCGCCGCTATGCCGGCAAGGGCTGTCAGGAAGAAAACTCCCTGCATAGCCCTTTCTTTAATATTGCTTAATCTCATTTAGTTATATCGCTCCAAACCTTAGCTTCACCTGTGTAGATAGCTTTTACCTGATCCATTGTGAGATTTTCTGTAGTATTGTTTGTATTTACGATTACCGCAATACCGTCTTTTGCAATTGTTGTTGATGCAAGAGCTGTTTCTGTATCCTTAAGCTCTCTTGATGCCATACCGATGTCACAAGTACCCTCAAGTGCAGACTGCATACCTGCCGAAGAGTCTGATGTCTGAAGTTCAATGTCAGCCTTTGTATTTACCTGCTTGTAAGCCTCGATGAGCTTTTCCATTACAGGTGATACTGAAGATGAACCTGCTACTGTAATTTTGCCCTCAGGCTTTGTTCCTGCATATGCTGCGTTTTCAGATACCGGAACATAACCCTCTTTAGAAATTACTGCCTGACCGTCTGAACTTAAGATATAATCTACAAAATCCTTAGCAAGACCGCTTAAGTCGCCCTTATAAGCAATGTTGAACGGACGGCTGATTTTGTATTCTCCTGACTTTACATTCTCTGCTGTTGCGTCAACATCTTCAATCTTAAGAGCCTTAACACTGTCGTTAAGTGAGCCGAGTGAAATGTAACCGATTGCTGCGTCATTACCCTTTACATTAGTAATAACAGCCTCTGTGCCGTTTACTGTAACAGCGTCGGTTCTTGTTGTGTCTGTCTTTGTGTCGCCGTCTTTAACAAGAACACCTGTAAGCTCTACGAAAGCATCACGAGTACCGGAGCCCTGCTCTCTTGTAATAACAGAAAGTGATTTGCTTGTATCAAAAGCACTTGTGTTTGATGAACCGGCATTGCTTGAGTTGTCGCCTGATGCTGTTGATGAAGAATTGCCGCCGCAGCCTGCAAATGCACTTGCCATAATTACGCCTGCTGCTAATACCGATAATAATTTTGTACTTGTTTTTTTCATAAATATAATCTCCTCAAATAATTATCGTACTTCTTTTGAGTACGCTCTTAGTTTAGTTAATTTTTGTAAAGCTATTTACCTCCTATTTGTAAAATGCCCGTAAAAAATTATTTTAATTATGTTATGAAATAATATTTCCTATAAAAAGTGATGACAAGAGGCAAATAATATGTTATAATATTATAAATATTGATATTTAGGAGGCTGAAACCAATGGAAAATACAAAGATTCCATATAAAATTTATCTTGACGAAAGTGAAATACCTACTCAATGGTATAATGTTCGTGCAGATATGAAAAACAAGCCTGCTCCTCTTCTTAACCCTGCTACATTAAAACCAATGACAGCAGAGGAGCTTTATCCTGTTTTCTGTAAAGAACTCGTAGCACAGGAACTTAACGATACAGACGCATACATAGATATTCCGCAGGAAATTCAGGATTTCTATAAAATGTACCGTCCGTCCCCGCTTATCAGAGCATATTTCCTTGAAAAAGCTCTCGGTACTCCTGCTAAGATTTACTATAAGTTTGAGGGTAACAATACAAGCGGCAGTCATAAGCTGAACTCCGCTATTGCTCAGGCTTATTATGCTAAAAAGCAGGGACTAAAGGGCGTAACCACAGAAACAGGTGCAGGTCAGTGGGGTACTGCGCTTTCAATGGCTTGCTCATACTTCGGACTTGACTGTAAGGTATATATGGTAAAGGTATCTTACGAGCAAAAGCCATTCAGAAGAGAAGTTATGAGAACATACGGTGCAAGCGTTACTCCTTCACCGTCTATGGATACTGCAGTCGGCAGAAAAATTCTTAAGGAGCACCCGGGCACAACAGGCAGTCTTGGCTGTGCAATTTCCGAGGCTGTAGAAGTTGCAACTTCTACAGAAGGATACCGTTATGTACTCGGCAGTGTGCTCAATCAGGTACTTCTTCACCAGTCGGTTATCGGTCTTGAGGCTAAAAAAGCTCTTGATAAATACAATGTTAAGCCTGACATCATTATCGGTTGTGCCGGCGGCGGTTCTAACCTTGGCGGTCTTATATCTCCGTTCGTAGGCGAAAAATTAAGAGGTGAGGCTGATTACAGAATTATTGCCGTTGAACCTGCATCTTGCCCAAGCTTGACAAGAGGTAAGTTTGCATATGACTTCTGCGATACCGGCAAGGTTTGCCCGCTCTCTAAGATGTACACACTCGGCAGCGGATTTATTCCGTCCGCTAACCATGCCGGCGGACTTCGTTACCACGGTATGAGTAGCACACTTTCACAGCTTTACCACGACGGTCTTATGGAGGCTACTTCTGTTGAGCAGACATCTGTATTTGCTGCCGCAGAACAATTTGCAAGAGTTGAGGGTATTCTCCCTGCTCCGGAAAGCAGCCATGCAATCAGAGTTGCAATTGATGAGGCTCTCAAATGTAAAGAAACAGGCGAAGAAAAAACTATTCTCTTTGGTCTTACAGGTACAGGCTACTTCGATATGCTTGCATATGAGAAGTTTAACGACGGTCTTATGAGCGACTATATTCCGACAGACGAGGAACTCCAGAAAGGCTTTGACGGTCTTCCGAATGTTCCGGAGAACTGATATAATTATTATGGAGAGAGGCTTTCCTCTCTCCTTTTTATTATAGTAATTTTTATTAATAATTGTAAAAATATCAACTTAATTAGTCATAACTAACTCGTAACTACTTGACAAAATAATTCTGTTGTGCTATTATTCCATTCGTAGAAAATTATTCTTGAAAGGAAATGACATATATGGCAAAACCAAAGCTTCCAATTCCTGTAACACTTCTTACAGGTTATCTTGGTTCCGGTAAAACTACACTTATCAATCATGTACTCAGCAATCAGGAAGGTTACAAGTGCGCTGTTATCGTAAATGATATAGGCGAAGTTAATATTGACGCTGAACTTATTCAGAAAGCAGGCGTTGTTACTCAAAAAGATGACAACCTTGTTCCGCTTTCAAACGGCTGTATTTGCTGTACACTTAAGGTTGACCTTATCAATCAGATTGCCGAGCTTGTTAAGTCAGGCAAATTTGATTATATTCTCATTGAGGCAAGCGGTATCTGCGAGCCGCTCCCTATTGCACAGTCTATTGCTGTACTTGAGGGTGACGAAGAGGAAGGCACTCCTGCTATCTGCCGTCTTGACAACATTGTAACTGTTGTTGACGCACTCAGAATGGCTACAGAGTTTGGCTGCGGCGACAATCTTCTTAAAGACGATGTTGACGAAGAAGACATTGAAAGCCTTGTTATTCAGCAGATTGAGTTCTGTTCTACTATCATTCTCAACAAAGTTGATATGGTAAATGAGGAGCAGCTCGGCAGAGTTAAGGCTATGATCAGAACTCTTCAGCCAAAGGCTAAAATTATTGAGGCTAACTACGGTAAGGTAAGCGTTGGCGACATTCTCAATACAAATCTTTATGACTTTGAAGAAACTGCGGGTTCAGCAGGCTGGGCACAGGCTTACGATAAGGACGAAGACGAGAAAAACGAGCATCACGATCATGATGAGGATGAACACGAACATCATCACCACGATGAAGACGAGCATGAACATCACCATCATCATGATGACGAAGATCACTCTCACTGCGACCACGAGCACGGTCACTGCTGCCACCATCACCACCACGGTGACGATGACGAAGAGTACGGTATCTGTACTTTTGTGTACCATAGCCGCCGTCCGTTCAATCAGGAAAAATTACAGGAATTTGTAAACAACTGGCCAAAGGGCGTTGTTCGTGCAAAAGGTATTCTTTGGTTCTCCGATAAAGACAAGAGAGATTACCTCTATGTATTTGAGCAGGCAGGCGTACAGATTACCGCTACAGAAAACGGCAAATGGCTTGCTGCATTCCCTAAGAGCGAGCAGAAGAAATACTTTAAAGAGTATCCTGATATTGAAGAGCATTGGGATGAAAAATACGGCGACCGTGAAACCAAACTTGTATTTATCGGTCAGCATATGGATAAGCAGAATATTATTGAAAGACTTGACAATTGTCTTGACGATTAATAAAAATAATTACAGGGTTGATTCAGAAAATAGAATCAACCCTGTTTTTTATAAAAAATTGTAATTAATTTATGGTTTAGCACACAGTTAAGATTGTTTTGAAAAAGTATTCCGCATTTAGAATAGAACCTAAATTTTTAATTATTGATATAAAATATAAATTATTCTGATTTATTATCTTCTTTTGTTTTCTTTTTGGCGGCGGATTTAAACGGAACAACCGAACCGTCCTCCTGTTTAATACTTACATTATCGAGAGTATTATCAAACTGTTCTCTGATTTCAGCAAGATACACGGCATAAAGCTGTTTCTGTTCTGCCTGTTCTTCGGCATTAAGTCCGAGTGTTTTCTTTTTCTTTGCAAGTTCATTTATTCTTTTAATTAAATCTTTATCCATAATAATCACTTCCTATGTTAATAATACCACACTGTAAAGTTTTTTGCAATACAAAAGCCGTATCATATGGACAACCATAAGATACGGCTTAATTTTTTACCAGTAACGAGCCTCGGTTTTTACTCTTGTATATGCTTTTTTGCTTCTCGCTCTTGTACGGCGGGCTTTTTTTGAAGCCTTAATATTTTTAATAATATATACACCGCCAAAAATCGAAAGTAAAGCAAGAACTACCACAAACCAAAGACCAACATTAAGATTGCGCTTTACAACTGCCGAAATAATAGCAGGTGTATTGGCTGATGTGTTTGAAAGTGCAGCCTTTGTAACCTTATTTGCAGCCTGCGCTACAACTGCGGCTGAATGTGTATAATCCTGATTTTGTGTATTCTGCAAAACAAATTGTGATGAACCTACCTGCGGCATTGCATACGGACCTGTGTAGCTTACTGTAGAAGCAAGTGCGGAACCGTTGCTTGAAAGTGCTGTTGCCGAGAACATTGCCTGATATGTATCCTGATCCACAATACCTGTAGCTTCAAGATTATTTGCAAGCTGGAATGCCTCAACAGCTTGTACTGTAGTTTCTCCGAAGTAGCCGGTAGCTATTTCATTAAAGAAACCGAGAATAGCAAGTCTGTTCTGAATTGTGAGAACTGAGTTACTCTGATCGCCCAACTGATATGTAGGTGTCTGTTCAGCAAGTTTTGCCTGAACATCGGCATAGGTAGGACAATCTTCCGAGTAAAGAATATCTCTGTCTGTACCTGAAATACCGTCAACATCTACTCCTGCTGCCTGCTGGAACTGAATGTAAGCTGCCTCTGTTGCATCGTCAAACTTACCGTTTACTTCGCCATCATAGTAGCCAAGCTCCTTAAGTCTTTCCTGAATCTTCGTTACTTCGTCACCCTCATCACCGTTTCTGTAAAGAACAGGCTCTGTAGGTGTTTCTTCTTTTACCTCTTCAGTTGAACTGCTGTTGTCGCTGTCAGTTGAAGAATTATCAACCGTGTTGTTTGAAGAGTTGTTGTCTGAACTTGAAGAAGAATTGTCGGAAGAATTTGAAGAAGACGGATCTGACGGAGTATTGCTTGATCTGCCCTTTGAATCAAAGTAATATGTAGTGCCGTCAATTGTTCTTGATGTATCTACAATGTATTCGCCATTTTCATAGTAATAATAATCACCGTTGAACTCTTCCCAACCGTTTTCTATGTAGTCAATAGCGCCTACCTTGTACCACTGTGTCCACCCCATATAATCTACGGTGTCATAGCATACATCTTCGTCATCGTTTCTTGCGTCAACTGCCATACCGTCGCCGATATATACACCGACATGACCATCCATATGAAGACCGAGTCCGTGTATTCGTGGAATACCGTTGCTGACATATCCACTTGCGCTTGATGCATACAGCTGTGAATCTCCGCCTCTTGCGTTGCCTCCGCAATAGGAATAAATAAGACCGGAACAATCTACGGTACCGGGAGTAGCTCCGCCGTAAACATAGCTCCAACCGCTGTAATATGCATTGAGCGCCCACTCTGCAAGACCTGCACCTGTGCCTGATGCATGAGCTGTAGTACTGCCTGCGACTGCGCACGCACCCGAAAGCATTGTTACACTCAACAGCACAGAAGCAATTTTCTTACTTCGCTGCATTGTATTACCTCCAAATTGTGTCAGGTGTAATAATTACATCAAAATTACACTTATTAACAAATTTGTAATAATTATAGCAGATATTCAAGAAAAAATCAACCCCTTGTTTAGCATTCCTCCCCTTTTTTGTTAAAAAGCACAATAAAAACGCTATTATAATTCAATATCAGAATTTTAATTCGCATTTAGATTACAAATCAAGTAAATTTTTGTAACATTTTAAAATAATTGTAAATAGTAAATATAATTATTTATTAAACACGAGGCAACCAATAAGCCGCACTCTGACGAGTACGGCTGAATTTGTAATAATAAAATTATTTTTCATCATGTTTGAAATCATTGTCAGAAATATTGTAAGTAGCACCTACACCTTCCTGAGCAAGTTTCCTTTCGTTTTCAATTACACTGTCTTTTTTGTCAGGCCACTTTGCATAGAGAACCTTCAAAAGGATAGGAGTAAGAATTGAAGAAACAATAATGAGAATGATTACAGCTGTAAAGAACTTAGCGTCCATAAGACCTGCGTCAAGTCCCTTTTGTGCAACAATAAGAGCAACCTCACCGCGGTTCATCATACCTACACCGATTTTAAGCGAATCCGTCATATTGAACTTACAAATTTTTGCCATACCGCCGCAGCCGATAATTTTGGTTACAAGAGCTACAGCAACAAGAGCGATTGAGAACCATAATATCTGCATATTAAAGTTATCAAAACTTGTCTGTAAACCGATGCTTGCAAAGAAAATAGGTCCGAAGATCATATATGAACTGATGTCCATTTTTCTTTCAATATAACCAGCATCATTGATGTTACAAAGAATAATACCTGCTACATAAGCACCTGTAATATCGGCAATACCAAAGAATTCTTCCGAACAATAAGCTGCCGCAAAACAAAGAACAAGTCCGAAAATCGGAATTCTTCTTGAATGAGGCCAGTGCTTGCTGATCCATTTAAAGAGGAAGTAAAGTGCAAAACCAAGTACAATTGCAAGTACAAAGAAAAGAATTGTCTTGATGCAAACATCAACAGGTGAAACATCAGGGCTCTTGAAGCCGATAACTACGGTAAGAAGAATAATACCTATAATATCGTCAAGTATCGCAGCAGAAAGTATCGTTGTGCCGACCTTTCCTTTCAGATGTCCCATTTCCTTAAGAGCCTGTACGGTAATACTAACCGATGTTGCCGCAAGAACAGTACCCATAAATATGCCTTCGTAAAGCCGTGTATCCGGAGTACCAAATCCAAAGCCCATATAAACAAGCATACCGCCTACAAGAGGAACAGCAACACCTGACAAAGCAATCAACAATGCAACAGGTCCTGTTTTTACAAGTTCCTTAAGGTCTGTTCCCAAACCTGCCGAGAACATAAGTAAAATTACGCCGATTTCTGCCATACCTGAAATAAAATCGTCCTTAACTACAAGGTTAAGCAGTGAAGGTCCGATAATAAGGCCGGCAATGATTTCGCCAACAACCTGCGGTGCTTTGAGCTTACGGGCAAGAAGTCCGCAAAGCTTAGCAGCAACAAGGATTATGGCAAGATTTCTTAGAATAAGCATTAAATCCATAGTGCGCCCCTTCTCCCTATACATATTAATATAGGAATTAATATAGGAAATATTAAAAATTTTCCACCATATATTTTAGCACTTTTGCTTTAAATTTCAAGACGGTATTGTTAATATCTTAACAGTAGCAACAGTTTTGTCATTATTTACATTTTTTAGCATTTATCTATAATATTTATGTATTTTTTATCTATATACAATTGATTTTAAAATTTTAGCAAATTAGTTGTTTTTTTATGGTATTTTAAATTACCATTTTAAAGACATTCAAGTATTTAAGCCTTTATTCTTAATTTGTAATTAGAAATAATTTCTTATTATTTTGTCGAATATGTAAGAATACAGCATACCTCAATACTAATTTATTATGTAATGCGATAAAAGTAACAAAAAGCGAAAAAAAAACGAAAAAAACATTGACAAATATTTAACAAAGATGTTAAAATGGTATTACTGAAAATTAGAAAATCAGTACCAGTATAAGTTTGAAAGGATCCTTCAAATTATGAAAAAAATATTATGCGCACTTATTGCAGGTGCAATGTGTGCAACAATGGTTTTCAGCCTTGCAGGCTGCGGCTGTTCGAATAAAAACGAACCCGGCTATACCATTGAAGCTACAAAGCCTGACCTTACAAACAACGGCTTTGGTTATTACATTGTAAACAGCAATGAGCTTATGGTAACAGAGTACACAGGTAACGAAAAAAATATTGTTATTCCGGATACCTATAACAACTATAAAGTAACATCAATAGGTCCTAACGCTTTCAGCGAAAAGGACATTGAGAGTATAACAATTCCCGATACGGTAACTGAGATTGAGGGTCATGCTTTCCAGTCATGTGCAAATCTTAAGTCGGTTACACTTTCCAAAAATCTTAAAACATTAGGCAATAATGTATTTTTCCTCTGTACTTCACTTGAAGAAGTTACAGTTCCGGGTTCGGTAACAGACCTTGGCCTTTTCACTTTCCAGGGTTCGGGAGTTAAAAAAGTAACTATCGAATCAGGCAGTCTTGAAGAAATCAGAGAATATGTTTTTTATCAGTGCCCTGCCATTACAGAAATCGACATTCCTGCCAATGTAACTAAAATGTCTGAATACAGCGTTTGTGATAACGCAAACACTGTTACAATAAATGCTCCAAAGGGTTCTTACGCAGAAAACTATGTAAAAACCAACGGAAAAACCAACAAGCTTGAATTTAAAGCTGTTGAAGAATAAGTCATCCATTTTCAGCTTTTTGCTGGATAAAATACAAAATGCAAGATAAGAGGTAGATTTAATGAGCACAAAAGAGTATCCGATCGTAGAAAACGCAGAGACTTTTGAGGCAGCTTTAGCAAAAGTTAAAGAAGCTCAGAAGATTTTCGCAACCTACACACAGGAACAGGTTGACAAGATTTTCCTTGCAGCAGCATCCGCAGCTAACAAGATGAGAATCCCACTCGCTAAAATGGCTGTTGAAGAAACAGGCATGGGCGTAGCTGAAGATAAGGTTATCAAAAACCACTTCGCTTCTGAGTACATTTACAATGCTTATAAAAATGTTCAGACATGTGGCGTAATCGAAGAGGACAAATCTTTCGGTATTAAGAAGATTGCAGAGCCAATCGGTGTTATCGCTGCAGTTATTCCAACAACAAACCCAACATCAACAGCTATCTTTAAGACACTTATCTGCTTAAAGACAAGAAACGGTATCATCATCAGCCCACACCCACGTGCTAAGAAGAGCACAATTGAGGCTGCTAAGGTTGTTCTTGAGGCTGCTGTAGCTGCAGGTGCTCCAGAGGGCATTATCAGCTGGATTGACATTCCAAGCCTTGAGCTTACAAATATGCTTATGCAGGAAGCTGATTGCATCCTTGCTACAGGTGGTCCTGGCATGGTTAAGGCTGCTTACTCATCAGGTAAGCCTGCTCTCGGCGTTGGTGCAGGTAACACTCCTGCAATTATTGACGAATCAGCAGATATTCTCCTTGCTGTAAACTCAATTATTCACTCAAAGACATTCGATAACGGTATGATTTGTGCTTCAGAGCAGTCAGTTATCGTTGAAAAGAAGATTTATTCAAAGGTTAAAAAGGAATTTAAGGCTCGTGGCTGTTATTTCCTTAACGATGAAGAGACAGAGAAGGTAAGAAAGACTATCATCATCAACGGCGCACTTAACGCTAAGATCGTTGGTCAGAAGCCTGTTACAATTGCTGCTCTTGCAGGTGTAACAGTTCCTGAAGAAACAAAGATTCTTATCGGTGAAGTTGAAAGCGTTGACATCAGCGAAGAATTTGCACACGAGAAGCTTTCTCCTGTACTTGCTATGTACAAGGCAGAGGACTTTGAAGATGCACTTGCTAAGGCTGAACAGCTCATTGCTGACGGCGGTTACGGTCATACATCTTCCCTCTATGTTGATGCTGTTAACGATAGAGCTAAGATTGACGAGTTTGCAGGCCGTATGAAGACTTGCCGTATTCTCGTAAACACACCATCTTCACAGGGTGGTATCGGTGACCTCTACAACTTTAAGCTTAGACCATCTCTTACACTCGGCTGCGGCTCATGGGGCGGTAACTCAGTTTCAGAGAACGTAGGTATCAAGCACCTTATCAACATTAAGACAGTAGCCGAGAGGAGAGAAAATATGCTTTGGTTCAGAGCACCACAGAAGGTTTATATTAAGAGAGGCTGTATGCCTGTTGCTCTTCAGGAACTCAAGGATGTTATGGGTAAGAAGAGAGCATTTATCGTAACTGACTCATTCCTTTACAAGAATGGTTATACAAAGCCAATCACAGATAAACTTGATGAGATGGGCATCGTTTACACAACATTTGCTGATGTTGAGCCTGATCCATCACTTATCTCTGCTCAGAAGGGTGCAGAGGCTATGCGTAAGTTTGAGCCTGATGTAATCATCGCACTCGGCGGCGGTTCAGCAATGGATGCCGGCAAGATTATGTGGGTTCTCTATGAGCATCCGGAAGCAGACTTCCAGGATATGGCTATGCGTTTCTGCGATATTCGTAAGAGAGTTTACACATTCCCTAAGATGGGTGAAAAGGCTTACTTCATCGCTGTTCCAACATCTTCAGGTACAGGTTCTGAGGTAACACCATTCGCAGTTATCACAGATCAGGAAACAGGCGTTAAGTACCCACTCGCTGACTACGAGCTTATGCCAAATATGGCTATCGTAGATGCTAACAATATGATGAGCGGTCCTAAGGGTCTTACAGCTGCATCAGGTATCGATGCTGTCAGCCACGCACTTGAGGCTTATGCATCAATGATGGCTACTGACTTTACAGACGGTCTTGCACTTAGAGCTCTTGAAGTTATCTTCAAGTATCTCCCGGCTTGCTATGACAACGGTATGAATGAGCCTGTTGCTCGTGAGAAGGTTGCTCACGGTGCTACAATGGCAGGTATGGCATTTGCTAACGCATTCCTCGGTGTATGTCACTCAATGGCTCATAAGCTCGGTGCTTTCCACCACATTCCACACGGTATTGCTAATGCCCTTATGCTTGAGCAGGTTATCCGTTTCAACTCTGTAGAAACTCCTGCTAAGATGGGTACATTCCCACAGTATGATCATCCAAAGACACAGGCTCGTTATGCTGAAGTAGCAAGATTCCTCGGTCTTGGCGGTAAGGACGATGCTGAAAGCGTTGAGAACCTCATTAAGGCTGTCAATGACCTTAAGGCAAGAGTTGGTATTAAGAACTCAATCAAGGAGTACGGTATCGATGAAGCTGACTTCCTTGCAAGACTTGACGATATGACAGAGCAGGCATTCGACGATCAGTGCACAGGCGCTAACCCAAGATACCCACTCTTCAAGGAAATCAAGCAGATGTATCTCAATGCTTATTATGGCAACAACAGCGAGACAGTTTAATAGATAAATTATTTCGTTACTTCTCCCCCGTGGTTTCCCACGGGGGATTTTTTAGGTTCTATTTATAAATTATGGTTAAGCGGAGTGTCGGTCGGGGATTGAAATTTAGCTAACGCTAAATTATCCTCCCAAAAGCA
>ERZ791626.221-NODE-221-length-69398-cov-6.685866_pt1 | contig 69398 bp, 68 predicted proteins | sample MGYA00510266_ERZ791626 | MGnify/ENA primary metagenome ERZ791626 (study PRJEB30046, sample SAMN00715208) | human gut metagenome | study: EMG produced TPA metagenomics assembly of the A metagenome-wide association study of gut microbiota in type 2...
CGCCCGCCTCGAGCACGGGCAGAGAAATGGTCTGCATGATCGTAAACTCCTGTCGGTTTTGAATATCATTCTTATCGTACCTGAAACCACCGGGAAAATCAACCGTTTTAACCCCAAAATACTGCCTTATTTCTGTTTTTGTGGTATACTGGAGGTGTTCCGGTGCGGCAGGGGGACTGCGGCACCGCGCTTCGCTTACAGAAAAAAGGAGTTCTTATGCTGGAAGATTATAAAAGTGCACTGCGCGCAGGGCAGCGCGCCTATCGTGCCCGCATAGCCCGCGGCCAGTCGCCCTATCTGGCTGTTCTGGACGATGTGCTCAAGGGTGTGGATATCGTGGCGCAGGAGCCGCTGGGGCTGGTGGAGATCCCGTCGGACAGTCTTGTGGGCACCAAGACCAGCGGACGGCACACTGCCTTTTCGTATGACTTTATGCCCTTGCTGGAGCCGGATACCGAGTTTGCTGCCAAGTGGTCGAACCTGTGTGACGCGCACTTGGAAGAGGGCATCCATACTCCCATTATTGCCTTTGAGTATATGAACCGGTTCTATGTGCAGGAGGGCAACAAGCGGGTCTCGGTGCTCAAGTATTACGGCGCCGTCAAGATCCCGGGCACGGTCACCCGGCTCATCCCCGCCCGCACCGAGGATCTGGAAAATAAGATCTACTACGAGTTTCTGGATTTCTATAAGCTGTCCAAGGTGAACTATGTGCATTTCTCCAAGCTGGGCGGCTACAGCAAGCTGCAGACGCTGGTGTGCAAGGCCAGCGGCGAGGCATGGTCGGAGGATGACCGGCTGAACTTTGCCGCCTTCTACACCATGTTCCACCAGCAGTTCGAAGCCTTGGGCGGCAGATCTCTGGGGCTGACCACCGGTGATGCGCTGCTGGTGTACCTGTCGGTGTACCGCTACTCCGACACCTACGACGCCACCCCGGCGCAGGTGCGGCAGAACCTGGAAAAGCTGTGGAACGAGGTGAAGGTGCTCACCGAGCCCCATGGCGTGGAGCTTTCGCTGGAACCGCCCAAGAGCCCCGCAGAGCCGCTGCTGTCCAAGCTGAATATCTTCAGCCCCAGCAAGCAGCCCAGCGAGCTGCGGGTGGTGTTCCTCCACGAGTACAACGCCAAGATCAGCGCATGGGTGCGTGCGCATGACGAGGGGCGCGATGCGCTGGCCAAGGTCTTCCCGGACAAGGTGTATATCAGCTGCTACGAGGATGTAAACCCGGAGGTGGACGCGGAGCAGATATTGGAGGAGGTAGCCCACAACAATGCGGACGTGGTGTTCGCCACCAGCGTGCGGATGTACAACGCCTGCCTGAAGGTGGCGGCGCAGCACCCCAAGACCCGCATCCTGAACTGCTCGCTGAACGCGCCGCACCCGCTGGTGCGCACTTACTACCCCCGCACCTATGAGGTGACCTATCTGCTGGGGATGCTGGCCGGTATCATGACCAAGACCGGGCACATCGGCTATGTGGCGGCAAACCCCGTGTACGGCGTGCCCGCTGCGATCAACGCCTTTGCGCAGGGGCTGAAGAGCGTGCGCCCGGCAGGCCGTATCTGGCTGCGCTGGGCCTGCCAGCCCGATACCGCCCATCCGCTGGATTTTGCTGACTGCCCGGAGATCGACATGGTCTACGCCCGGGACAGTCGGGAGCCTGCCGACACCAACCGGGACTACGGCCTGTGCCGCAAACTGCCGGACGGCAGCTTACAGCCGCTGGGTCTGCCGATCTGGCGGTGGGATACCTTTTATGTGCAGATCGTGCGCTCCATTTTTGACGGCAGCTGGGACAACGCAGCCACCACCCGCGCAGTGAACTACTGGTGGGGTCTGCGCAGCGGCGCAGAGGATCTGGAGTATCAGGAAGCGCTGCCCAGCGGTACGCGACAGCTGCTGGATCTGCTGGAAACGCTGCAGGGCTCGGACAATGTGCACATCTTCCCGGAAAAGCTGTATGATAACGAGGACAACCTGCACTCCCCGGAGAATAGAGTTTACAGCCCCAAAGAGCTGATGGAGATGGATTGGCTGGATGCCTGTGTACACGGCAAGCTGCCCCATTACGATGAACTGGACGTCAAGACCCGTACCGTGCTGGCGATCAACGGACTGGACAACGTAAAGGGTCTGGAGAAATGAGCCGGCCTGACCGGAAACAGAATGGAGCATACGAACGTGAAAATTCTTGCTATCTCAGATGTCCCGTCCAAGGCGCTGTGGGACTATGACACCCGCGCCCGGCTGGAAGGCATCGACCTGATCCTCTCCTGCGGGGATCTGCCCAAAAAGTATCTGGAATATCTCACAAACTTTACCGCTGCGCCCATCCTGTATGTGCACGGCAACCACGACGGCAGCTACCAGACCCAGGGTGAACCCGGCGGCTGCATCTGCGTGGACGATCAGGTGTACACATGGAAGGGTCTGCGCATCATGGGGCTGGGGGGCTGTCAGCGCTATAATAAAGAGGATACCTATCAGTACACCGAGAAGGCCATGCGCCGCCGTGTGCACAAGCTGGAGCATCAGGCGCACAAAAGGGGCGGCATCGACCTGCTGCTGACCCACGCCCCGGCCAAGGGACTGAACGACGGGGACGACTGTGCCCACAGGGGCTTTGAGTGCTTCAACGAGATTTTGGACGAGTACCAGCCTAAATGGTTCATCCACGGGCACGTACACCTGAATTACGATGCAAAGCTGCCCCGGGTATGCACCCGCGGCAACACCACCGTTATTAACGCCACCGAGCGCTATGTGTTCGAGATCCCGGACCCGACACCGACCGAGGAGCGTAAGACCCTTTGGCGGATGCTGGGGTTCTGAGCCGCTACCTATGCAAAAAAGACACCGCACAGCTGTGCGGTGTCTTTTTTTGTTGGTGGAGCCGTATTGTGGGAATGGCGGGCGCGGCAGCAGTGCGGTGCTGTCTGCGGCCCTGTAAAAGTTACAGTTCCAGCTTGCCGGAAAACTTATTGATGACGTAGTAGGCTGCGCCTTCCTCGGGCTTGACGTATACCTTGCAGGACTGTACGCCGACCTTGTGGGTGGTGCGGTAGTCTGCCTTGGCACGGTCAATGATGTCGGTGATGTTGTACTGCTCACCGCCCATCTCTACATACAGCTCGGGTGCCAGCGGCGGGCGGCCGCGGCGGGCGGGAGCCTTGGTGGATTTGCGGGTCTTGCCCTCGGCAGCCGGAGCATCGGCTGCGGGAGTAGAAACTTTCTTTTCAGGCATGATGCATAACCTTCCTTCTGTATTTGATCTGGTGCAGCGGGGCTGCACCGGCGGGCTCCAATGATCTATCGTAAGGCAGAAGCAGTGCAAAAAGCACAGACCCGGCTGCCCCATACGAACCGGTACGAAACTATTTGCGTAAAGAAGTTGAACCTATAATTATATAATATGTTTTTGAAATTCATTTGTAAAGCCTTTTTTGCAAAAAACATTGTAAAATCGGTAAGAAACGGCGGAATAAATGGCCGAAGCAGTCTTCCGGTGCTTTTTCCCGGGCAGAGTACGACTTTTCGGCAAAACGAACGGCCATTCATGGGAAAGCCGGGCCACAAATGCGGCGGGCAAAAACGCCCTTTCGCAGAGGAGGAATAAGGCGGAACGGAACTGTCGGCACGCGCAGGGGACGCAGCAGATAAAAAGCAGAAGCTGCCGCACCGTATTTTTGTGCGGCAGCTTCTGCTTTTCGGTTTTGATATGTACCCCCAATACTGGGTGTCCAGTATTGGGGGTACATATCATTTTTGCTTATTTCTCAGTCTGTACTCAGAACAGCATTTCCGGTGCTTTCAATTTGTTTAGAGATCATGCTTTCCAGTTCCTGCGTGATCGTTGCGCAATTTGCAACACGGTAATTCCAGAAATAAGAAACACCTTCGCACTCTTCCACGGACAAATCGCTGTTGACCAAAAGCAAGCTTTCTGGTGTCACGTTCAGCTTTTCGCACAGAGAAGCATATTTTCCATAATCAATGCTTCGGCTGGAAGATTTGGCTTCTACCCAGAAAAATTTTCCATTGACAGAGAACACGACATCCAGCTCATGCGTGTTCCCTACGGATGCCGTTTCTGAAAGAACCACATTGGAGCAAACCGAAACTTCTGCGCCCTGCTCCTCCCGATAGTGGTTCAGGATCTGCTGAACCTGATGCTCTACAAAAAGCTCCAGCCACTTTCCGCTCAAAAAATGCCGGACGGTTTCATTTTGCGCAAGTTCATAGACGATATTCTGCGGATAAATCACAATGGCTGCAAAAAGTCCCATTTTGTCCCACGTCTGAGCAATCTCTGAAAGTGTGGCAAACGATTTTTTGGACGCACCCTTTGGGATACGGAACGAAAAAGAGCCGTCGCTCTGCATATGTGTTCGGATAAACTGCAAGAAATCCACCACCACCGGGTCGCAAAGAGCCTCGCCTGTTTTCCATGCCATCCGCTGAACAGCAATCGGTGGGAGTTTTTCCGGAACGACCTGCTGAACGATTTTATACCCACAACGTTCCAGATGCTCTAATGCGGTCAACGGCTTCTGGATTTTTGCTTTGACTTCGGGCTTTTCTGCTCCGGGTGTATTCTCGGCCAGATAGTTGAACTTCCATCCGTATTCCCAAGCAGGCGAACGGGTCAGTACTCCGACTGCATGAAATCCGCTGTCATGCTCCTCCATCGGAAAAGTGAACTTGTTTTTATGGACATTGATTTGGAGCGTTTTGTTTTTCAGTGCTTTCTGATAAGCGTCAAGAAAAAATTCCTTTCCCTTATACGCCAGCTCACTGGAATTATTTGCAGAAAGACCAGCATTTTTTGCCAAAGAAAGGAGCAGACAGGTCGCTTTGGGCAGCTCAAGGATCTGTTCCATCTGCGCACCGTCCGGAATATTTGCATTATCGGACTGCGACGATTCGTCTGCCGGAATCTCCTTTGCTGGTGCAGAAACCTCGGGTGCCTTTTTTGAAGCAGTCTCAGATTTTCCAGACTTGGGCAAGGGCTTTGGCTCCGTGTAAACTTCCGCAATGAATGATTCATAGGAATCAATGCACGGAAGTTTTCCAGCCGCTGCAAGTCCTACATAGATTGCAGCCGCCCGCGAGGAATCGCCATAATATTTTTTAGAATCCGCTGCGGCAGCAATATCAGAAAAGGCATTATATCTGCTCAACTGCGCAGCCTTTTCCGGGAATTGCTTCAACGCACGGCAGTAGAGCCACTCAAAAAATGAATCCGGGTGCGGCTCTATCGGATACTCACTTCCTTCCAAAGAGTAGCGCAGCAACTTTCCATTGGTTCGCAGCCGAGTGTCCTTATGGACTTTGGATGGCGCACAGGTCAGAAGGTCAGCGAATGGACCACCATGTTCAAATACCTTGGCGGCTTCAAAAACTGTGCTGATGGGCACATCCTGCGCAACAGAATCCAGATGCAGCAGAAGCCGCAGAGAAGAAACAGTCTCACCCTCCGGCTGAACGGATGCAGAGCTGACTTCCAGAATTGAAACATCCGGGTCTGTTGTATGGACGGCATCATGGACGGCACGGATATTCTGCCGCTTGCTACCTTTTATCCATGTGAATGTCACCGGCTGTTCTTTGCAATAGGGGTAGCCGGATATGGGAAAACAAATGGTTCGTGTAGCCATGAGCACCTCCAACTTTTTAGGGCAAACAGGTTTATGTAAATCAAGTATAGCACAATCCCGGATGTGCTGCATAGCACTATTTCTGCTTCCGGGAATCTATCTGTGCAAAAAGTGCCGATACCACAGGCATCGGCACTCAGATTAAAAAAGCATTTTGCAAAAATGCGCAGCCTGCATCGCACGATGCAGAACGATAGGGGATTGGGCACAGCCCAACAAGCATTTTGAATTTGGATTTTGAAAAATCCGATTCAAAAATCGCAAGTTGGTACCAAGTTGCACTGCTTGCGACGTAGATGTTTCCGTCAACTGCTGCGTTAGAATTTTTTAAATCACTTCAACTTTGCGAGGATATCGTCTGCGCTCACGCCGCTTGCCAGCAGCTTTTTCAGCACGTCCTCTGCTTCAGCTTTCTTTGCGGATTCCGCTGCTTTGGTTTCAGCTTTGACCTTTTTAGCCTCGATTCTGGCGATTTCCTTGTCGATAGATTTTAGCTCTGCCTTCTTGGTTTTCAGGTCAGCTTTCAGCGCATCGATATTCGCAGTGATGGATGCGATTTCAGCGGCAGCGGCTTCCTTTGCGGACTGCTTTTCGGCAATCTGTGCAGCAAAGTCAACGGTTGCTTTTACGGTCTTGGTCTTGTTCTTGCTTCCTTTGGGACGGGGCATAAGGGACACCTCCAATGTTTTTTGATGGCTTCAGTATAACACGCGTTTTTTATGTTCGCAAGAGGTGCAGTTTGTAGAATAAAAATATATTTATGTTTATGTGTTAAACAATAAATCGATTTTGGAATATGCACCGGCGTGGGCCGCTAACTAGTTGGGGAATATCCCCTGCTGGTCGTAGAGTTGTTCAAAGCATTTGGCAACGGCATTTTTTACAGTCATGGATAAAGTTCAACTCAATATGAGGTGCTGAAGTTCGTGCAGTATTGTGTACGCAAAAGTATCTCATGATGCAAAGAATATATTTAACAAAAAAGTATCCTCCACAGTGATAATGGAGGAACGACGCAGAAATAGCACACTATTACGTTATATTTAGCACATCTCTGCTCCTCATGGACACCTGATAGGAGAAAATCCGGTTCATCTCCCGGCGCTTTCGGGTCAGGTCAGAGTGCACATAGCGCTGCAAGGTGATGTTGGCGTTGGCGTGTCCTAACAATTCGCTGAGAGTTTTCACGTCGCACCCCGCCTGCAGACAGGTGGTAGCAAAGGTATGACGCAGCGCGTGCGGACGTACTTGCCGGACAGTTGCCTGTTTCAGATATGATTTGATGCTTTTTCGGTAGCAGCGGGGCTCGGTGGGCTTGGACTCGTTGCCGGACAGAAACCATGCAGCATTGCTGACACATCCGCGCAGCTTTTTCAGCATAATAAGCAGCTGCTTTGGGATTGGAATTTCCCGGCGGGAGGTGCGGGTTTTAGGCGTTTGGATGACCACCTTTGTATGCCCATTTTCACAGGAAATTCGGCAGACCGTCCGGTTGATTTTCAGCGTTCCGAGTTTCAGGTCGAAATCGCCCCACTGTAAGCCGCAAATCTCGCCAATACGCAGTCCCAATTCCAGCCCTAGTAATAAGCCGATTTTGCGGGGCGTAGGGTTCTCCTGTACATACTGATAAAGCCGCTGCTGCTCCGCCGGGGAGAGGGGCACAGAAATTTTGTCGATAGCTTTTGGCAGCGCTACTTCCAATTCCATCGGGCGGATCAGGCGCAAGTGCGCGGCATATTTGCAGATGCGCCGCAGCATGGAGAGGCATTCCCGGGCAGAGGAGTTCCCCAGCGGCTTGTGTGCGGCATCTATCGGCGCAATGATCTGCTGCATAGCCTGTTCCAGAAAACTTTCCTCAAGAGATGCAACTGGCACTTTACTCAAAACCGGAAGAAGATATTTGTGCAGCGTGTACGAGTAATGCGCATAGGTGGATTCTTTTACTGCATTCCGCTGGGAGTGCAGCCATACCTCAGCCAGTGCTTCAAAGGTCAGGTCGGTTCTCTTTAGATTGTAGAAGCCTGCCTCCGCTTTCTTTTGAATCAGCACACGTTTGACCTCAGCATAGACCGTGCCATAGACGTAGCCCCACTGGTTTTTCCCCTCCGGTGTACGCGCTTTGATGTAGCGGCCTTCCCACCGGCCATCCTTGCGTTTGTGAATGTTTTCTCCCCGTCGTGCCATTTTGTTTCCTCCTGCGGCTTGGACACCCATTTGACCACTTATTTTGTCCACCTTCGTTTTTTGCTGGATTTTTCATGCAAAAATGGGCAATGTGCAATAAACTTTCAGCTTCTGCGAAGTTTTTTCTAAGGTCATGTGGGATGCATTTGTAAGGATTTCTATTGATTCCCAGATATAACCATGATAAAATAATAGGGAGAATCAAACAACGATGTCGAAAGATTGGTATCTTCCATTATCACTGTGGAGGATACCCCTTTATTGCGGGAAGGGGTGAACAAGGTGGCATTGCGTCTGTTTGAGCACAACGAGAAAGCATATCATGCGGCAGTCCGGATGATGAACCAGTATGGCAAAGCTGCCATTGTTCATCCCACCGGCACCGGAAAGAGCTATATTGCGTTCAAGCTGATCGAGGACAACCCGGAGAAGGTCGTAATCTGGCTTTCTCCCAGTGAATATATCTTTAAGACCCAGCTGGAAAGCCTGAAAAGGAACGACCCGGATTTTCCGTTGGCAAATGTTCACTTTTATACCTACGCCAAACTGATGTGCTGCACGCAGGCGCAGCTGGACGAAATAGCAGCGCAGAAGCCTGCTTATATTATACTCGATGAATTCCACCGTGCCGGTGCAGAATGCTGGGGCGAAAGCACGGTGGCTTTATTAAAGTTATGCCCGGATGCAAAGCTTCTGGGGCTGACGGCAACAAACATCCGATATCTGGATAATAACCGCGATATGGCCGAAGAGCTTTTTGATAGCCGTGTTGCGAGCAACATGACCCTTGGCGAAGCAGTCGTCAGGGGTATTTTGCCTGCCCCGAAATATGTGACCACAGTCTACCAGTACCAGAAAGCGCTTGCAAAGTATCAGGCACGGGTGGACAACCTGCGGACACCGGGCATTCAGGATGTGAATCAGAAATATCTGGACGCACTGCGCCGCGCCTTGGAACAGGCAGACGGCCTGGATAAAGTATTTGCCCATCATATCACAAACAAGTCCGGTAAGTACATTGTGTTCTGCGCCAACAAGGAGCACATGGACGAGATGGTGTCCCATGTGCCGGAGTGGTTCGCCGGGGTCAACCCGGACGTTGTGGTGTACGAAGCCTACTCGGATGATCCGAACACCGACAAGGCGTTTGCGGACTTCAAGACGGATACGAGCAACCGGCTGAAACTCCTATTCTGCATCGATATGCTCAACGAGGGCGTCCATGTGGAAGGCATTTCCGGGGTCATCCTGTTCCGACCCACCATTTCGCCCATTATTTACAAGCAGCAGATCGGACGAGCCCTGACCGCCGGGGACACCGCAGCTCCGCTGATCCTGGATGTGGTCAACAATTTCGAGGGCTTGACCAGCATTTCCGGTCTGCAAAGCGAGATGCAGGAGGCGGTCCACCGGCTCTATGCCAACGGCGAGGGCGACAAGATCGTCACCGAGCGGTTCGAGGTCATCGAGCAGGTGCACGACTGCCGGGTGCTGTTCGAGCAGCTACAGGCAAGTCTCTCTTCCGGTTGGGAGCACTATTTCTCTGAGGCAAGTATCTACTATGCGGAGCACGGCAATTTGAACGTCCCGAAACTGTACACCACGCCCGGCGGTCTGAGCCTTGGTGTGTGGCTGGTGACCCAGCGCCGTGTGCGCGAGGGACAGATCCAAGGCAACCTGACTGAGCAGCAGATCGCACGGCTGGACAGCATCGGCATGGTCTGGGGCAACCGGAAGGAAATTGCGTGGCAGCATGGATTTGAGGTCGCAAAGAAATACCACGACACCTACGGAAATCTGATGGTGCCCGGAAAATATGTAGACCCGGACGGCTACCCACTGGGGCAGTGGATCATCAAGACCCGACAGCAAAAGCTGAATGGCCGCTTGAAAGAAGAACGCATCGCACAGCTTGATGAACTCGGCATGGTGTGGAACATTTTCGATGCCAAGTGGGAAAAGGCTTATGCGCTGGCAGCAGCCTACTACGAGGAAAACGGAAACCTGAATATCCCGCGTTCCTATGTGACAGCGGCTGGTGAACGGCTGGGACAGTGGGTCGCAAGCCAGCAATGGGCGTACCCGAAAGGAAAACTGACGGACGAACAGGTCGAGCGTCTCAACCGTATCGGGATGTACTGGGGCAACCGTAATGACCGTCAGTGGAACGAAGGGTATCAGGAGGCAAAGCGCTACTTTGATGCCCACGGCAATCTGAACGTCCCGGCAGAATATGTGTCACCGAATGGATATAATCTCGGAAATTGGGTCAAGCGGCAGCGATACACCCGCCAGAATCCTGAAAAAAGCTGCGCTGTTTTGACAGAGGAGCGTATTGCAAAGCTGGATGCCATCGGGATGCGGTGGGAGAAAGCGGATTCGAGGCCGCACCGGTTGGAGTTGGCACAAGGACCTCATAGGGAAAGCGAAAAACTGAATGTTTCAGCTAACCACAAAACGGGGGAAGAGATCGGTTTGTGTAGTTGATAGCGCGATCCAAAGCACTTGCTGCAATTTGGGTCGGAAAAGTTACGTGAGTCGTAAAAAGAAAATCTAAAGGAGTTATTGGAGAGGATTATGTCAAAGTTTCAGCATGATGTGATGTTGCGGATCGTAAAGATCTTGAATGTTCTGATGATCGAGCTGCCGTTTGCGGCCTGCTGGTTCCTGTACTACTCGCACCAGACCTATGCAAATCTGGCATGGGAGGGTCATTTTGCGATTTTAGGCCTGTTTTTTATCCTGTACATTGCACTCGGTAAAATCTACGATGCGTTCTGGATGTCGATGCAGCGGGTCTCGGAGCTGGTGTACGGCCAGATCCTTGGCGCGATGGCAACCGATGGCATCTTGTACATCGTGATCTGCCTGATGTCGGCAAAGATTTGCAACCTGTTGCCGGGTATCGCGGCAATTGTGGGACAGCTGGTGATGGCTGCGATCTGGGCATCTTGTGCACATAAATGGTACTACAAGACCTTCCCACCGCAGAAGACCGCTGTGGTCTACGATGTACGTCATGGTATGGAAAAGCTCATCAACGAGTACGGTCTGAGCCAGAAATACGATGTGCAGGTTACCCTGAGCGTGTCGGAGTGCTTGGCAGACCTGAGCATTCTGGACGGTATGGAGACTGTTTTTGTCAGTGGTGTTCACAGCCATGAACGAAACATTATCCTGAAGCACTGCGTAGGGAAGGGCATCAATATGTTCGTCATTCCCCGCGTTGGCGACGTTATCATGAGCGGCGCTTGGCCGATGCACATGTTCCATCTGCCGATGCTGCGCGTCGGTCGTTACATGGCAAGCCCGGAGTTCCTGTTCGTTAAGCGTGCAATGGACATTGTGATCTCGCTGGTGGCATTGATCATCCTGAGTCCGCTGTTCCTGATTACGGCCATTGCAGTCAAATCCGATGGTGGTCCCGCCTTCTATAAGCAGGTGCGTCTGACCAAGGACGGCAAGCAGTTTGAGATTTTGAAGTTCCGCTCTATGCGTGTGGACGCAGAAAAGGATGGCGTGGCACGTCTTTCCACCGGCGACAAGGATGACCGTATTACAAAGGTCGGTCACATTATCCGCGCCTGCCGTCTGGACGAGCTGCCCCAGTTGCTGAACATCCTGAATGGTGACCTGTCCATTGTTGGTCCCCGTCCGGAGCGCCCGGAGATCGCCGCACAGTACTGCGAGGAGATGCCGGAGTTTGCGCTGCGCCTGCAGGCAAAGGCTGGTCTGACTGGTTATGCACAGGTATATGGCAAATATAATACCACCCCCTACGATAAGCTGCAGATGGATCTGATGTACATTGCCCATCCCAGCTTGATTGAGGATTTGAAAATCATGCTGGCAACCGTGAAGATTTTGTTTATGCCGGAGAGTACTGAGGGCGTGGCAGAAGGTGCGACTACGGCGATGGGGCAGGAGTAAACACGCCGATTTGACGGCGATAAAAGAGTTTTTTAACTGGTATGCACGACAATTATTTGTAGAAATACTGGGTTTTGGCAAGGCGAAGGTTCCACACTTTTTGTGATGAATCTGAGCTGTTTTGCAATAGTAAAAGAGGAGCTTATCGGATGAAAAAATACGCAATTATCACGATGGATGTTGAAGACTGGTATCATACATATTTCCCGGAGGCAAATGTGGACCGTTCTATTTCGCTTCTGGACGGTTTGGATGTGGCACTGGATATTATGAAAAAGGACGATATCCACGGTTCGTTCTTCGTTGTTGGTGAGATTGCGGATAAGCTCGCAGATAAGCTCCGTGAGATGGACAAAGAAGGCCATGATATCGCAGTTCACAACTGCCAGCATCTTCGCCCTGTAACGATGGCTCCGGATGAGTTCCGCAGCCAGTTGCTGGAGGCAAAGCAAAAGATCGAAGGAATTCTTGGACATCAAGTTCACGGTTACCGTGCACCGAGCTTTGGCATTGACGATGAACGGCTCGACATTGTGCGAGAGTGTGGTTTTAAGTACGACTCCAGCAAGTTGAAGCCGCAGAAAAGTGCCAAGTACGGGGTGTTGAATTTGAAGGACTTTAAGGAAACGATTCCTTGTGTTCACCAGACTAAAGGCTTTACGGAGTTTGAGGTCAGTACTGAGAAGATTGGCGATATGAATATGCTCCTTGGCGGCGGGTATATTCGGATGCTACCGTGGTTCTTTATGAAGCATATGACCCAGAAGTATTTGGACTCTGGTAAGCCCTATGTGATGTACATCCATCCGATTGATTTGTCACCGAAACCTATGCCGAAGGTGGAGGGTATTAGCTTCGACCGGTATCTTCGTACACATATTGGCCGCCGCCATATGGTTTGGCGTTTCAAGAAGGTAATTGAGATGCTCAAAAAGAGTGGCTACGAGTTCGTGACTTTTGAGGAACTGCTGAAAATCTATCCTAACGAAGAATGAGGCAATAATGGATTCCATTCATGTTACGAATTATGAGCCGAACATAGGACTGGGGCTAAGGATAGCACTTGTGACCGATATGCACAGTATGCCATACGATGAGTTACTGATGCTACTTACAAAAGAAAGTCCCGATGCGATTCTCCTCTCTGGCGATACTTTGGAGCGACACGAGGAAGGAAAAAGTGAATGGAACTTTCTATCAATGGAACAGTGGCAGTTTCTGCCGGAGATGAAAGGCCCAATGGTTAGTCTGATGCGGGTGCTGGATCGTCTGGTCGAGCATAAGGGGATTGAAGCTGAAGAAGAGGAAGACCTCGGCTTAGCGTTTCTCCGAGATATAAGCAAACTGGCCCCGGTGTTCATGTCGGTCGGAAACCATGAATGGTATTTTACCGCTGAAGATGAGAGATTCTTCGTAGACCGCAATATTACAGTTTTGGATAATGCCGATGTGCAGGTGACTATTAAAGGTAAGAAGCTGCACATCGGTGGATTGTCCACTCGCTATGATTTGGATTGGTTGGAGGAGTACGCACAAAAAGAAGGAACGAAAATTCTTTTGTGCCATCATCCAGAGCATTACAAATACAAGATTAAGGATAGAAAAATAGACACCTTCGACTTGGTTTTATCCGGGCATTACCATGGAGGGCAATGGCGCATTGGTAATGTTGGTGTGTACGTGCCAAGGATTGGGCTGATGGTTCCAAATGTGCGGGGAAGATTTGGAAGGCAGATAATCAGCGCAGGTGTTTCAAATACGACCCGGTTTCCGAGATTGGGTAATCCCCGGGAACTGGTGATGATAAAGATATGAGGAGAAAAGGGAATGGATAAAGTATTACTGGCAGACGGTCATGCACGGCAGGCACTGGCTCTTGCTAAAGCATTTCACGATTTGGGGTGCTATGTCGCAGCAGTGTGCGAGTCTGGATTAGATGTCTGTGCATTATCTCGTTATGTCGATAAGGCAATTAAGGATAAAAACATTCATGAGCGCCCAGATCTCCGTGTTGAGTTCGTGAAAAGGGAAGTCTCGAAGGAACAATATACACTCGTAGTAGCTTGTTCAGATGTGACGGCAGAACAAATTGCTATCCATAAACAGGAACTTGAAGCATACACAAAAGTTTCCGTTGTAGATAAGGAAGAATTTTATCTGGCTTTTGACAAGATGGAAACGATGCGGATTTGTATGGAAAATAATATTCCATGCCCGAAAACATATTTGGATATTCAGACGATAGAAGAACTCAAGAAAAAAGAAATCGCATATCCAGTAATTATTAAGCCTCGTGAAGGTTACGGTGCAATTGGATTCCATAAGTTTGATGATGAACACAGCTTGATGAGCTATTTAGGCGAGCATGAAAGCGAAATCAAGTTTCTTATCATTCAAGAGTATATTCCACAAACGGATATCCAGTATGAAGCAGCAATGTTCGTGGATGAAAACAATACTATCAAGTCTGCGATGGTATTTGAAAAGAATCGGTGGTTCCCAGTACATGGGGGATCGAGTACTTGTAATACCTCTGTGCATGACGATGACATTGTCAGAAATTGTAGCAAGTTGATGCAGACAATTCAATGGCGAGGGTGTGCGGATATTGATTTGATTCGTGATCCGCGTGACGGGGTTGCCAAAGTAATGGAGATTAACCCGCGAATGTCAGGCAGTGCAAAAATTGTAATGCTGTCAGGCGTTAATCTAGCTCTTCAGTTACTTCAAATGGCCAAAGGCGAAGAAGTTACAAACTATCCTGATTATAAGGATGGAATTAGACTTCGGTGCTTGTATACGGATTTTTTGTGGCTTTTGAAGTCTAAGGATAGATTCAAGGCAAACCCAGCGTGGTTTGATTTTAAGAATACATATGAACAGGTGTTTACCTGGAAAGATCCGAAGCCTTTCTTTGGATTTTCACTGGCATCATTATTGAAATTGAAAAGGGAACTGAAGAAGAGAGAAGGCTGATAAAAGATCCGAATGGTGAATGCGGCATATATCTTTTGGAAAATAAAAGCGTTGCGGATTGAAGCGAAGAAGGGGCATTCGTGTGAAGAAAAAAATCTTAATGATTACACTGTCGAATCATACCAGTTTTCAAGATGGTGTGTTTAGTATGTACGAAAACCTTAAAGGAAGATATGAGGTGTCGACACTAACGATTGCAGGGTCAAGCTATCCTGTGTCGCAAGATAAAAATAATTATTTTGTTGATGCTCCACTACGGCCTGGTATCACAAAAGGAACTTTTAATTTTAAGGAAATACATCGAATGATGAAAATTATTCGAAAAGTTGATTTCGACACTGTATATTTCGAGTCATTCCACATCTGGAATTATCCAGTAATTATGTATTTGAAATTGCATGGAATTAAATATTCTCATGCAATCAACGATGTCATTCCGCATGAAGGCGATCCGCATGCAAAAATCAATGGAATGATAAATGGACTGACTGCAAAGCTGGCAGATCGAATTATTCTGCGAAGTTCAGATGGATTAAATAACGCGGAAAAACGCTATCCAAAATACAAAAAAAAGCTGCACAAGGTTGACCTTTGGTATTCTTTCCCACAGTATTGCCCTCCTAAGGGTAATACGATTCTTTTCTTTGGTCGGATGAATCGTTACAAAGGTATTGATTGCCTGCTTGAATTAGTGAAAAAGACACCGGACCTTCAATATATTGTTGCAGGTAAAGCAGATGACAGCGTGGGTGATACGGTGGAAGAACTGCGTAAAATGCCGAATGTGAAGCTTGACGAAGGTGTAATTCCCTACGACAAGATGCATGACTATTTTTACAATGCACGCTGCACGATTCTACCATATGAAACTGCAACGCAGTCCGGTGTAGTGCTTGATGCATATAAGCATTCTCGACCGGCGGTGGCTTTTGATGTCGGAGCATTGGGCGAACAGATTGATGACGGGGTAACTGGATATCTTGCTAAGCCTGGCGATGTTGGACAGCTTGAGACTCAGCTGCGAAAAATCATTGATATGCCGAATGAACAGTATGAGCAGATGTGCATGAAATCTTATCAGAAGGGGCTGGATGCTTACTCGGCTAAGAGTAGAGAAAGAGAGTTCCTGAGTGCAATTGGTGTAGAACAGAGGGTATAAAAATGAATCTTAAGACCCTAAAAAGATATTGGATGATGCTTCGACTAATCTCCATCGGGGGGGTACTCAAGAGCTGAGTACCTGAAGAAGAAACACTATTTTAAGTCTATTGGTGAACACGTCTATCTGCAACCGTGGAATTTTGGAACAGAGCCAGAGATGATCAGCTTTGGGGATAATGTACATGTTGCAAGCAATGTCAATTTTGTTAACCATGATATCACTTGCTTTATGTTTTCCTATATGGACAAGAAACATAAGTACAAGGCAAGAGTCGGTGAAATTAAAATTGGCAATAATGTCTTTATTGGTGCCGGTTCCAGAATTCTATATGATGTAACTATTGGTGACAATGTCATTATTGGTGCGGGTAGCCTTGTGAATAAGAGTATTCCAAGTGGTACGGTTGCAGCTGGCGTGCCGTGTAGAGTTATTGGGAAATTTGAGGACTATCAGAAGAAATTGCAAATATAAATGAATAAAAAATTGAGGAAATAAGAGATGATTATCACAAAAACTCCTTTCAGAATGTCTTTTTTTGGCGGCGGTACCGACATGGAGAGTTTCTTTAAGGAAAATGGCGGCTCGGTTCTTTCTACAACTTTCGATAAGTATTGCTATGTGAACGTTCGTCATTTGCCGCGGTTCTTTGATTATTCTACAGAACTTTCCTACTCAAAGACAGAGCGTGTGACAAACATCGATGATATTCAGCATCCGGCGATTCGAAATGCGATGAAGATGCTTGACATGCATGAGATTCGTCTTACATATGAAGCCGATCTTCCGGCTCGTTCTGGTCTTGGCACTTCTAGCTCTTTTGCGGTTGGAATGCTGAACGCATTTTACGCACTCAAAGGCAAGTATGCGGATAAGAAAAAGTTGGCAGATGAAGCAATTTACCTTGAGCGCAATTTGTGCCAAGAAGCTGGTGGATGGCAGGATCAGATTGCGGCTTCCTTTGGTGGTTTCAACCGCATCAACTTCAATGCAGATGGCTACGAAGTACTGCCTGTTATCATTTCGCCGGAACGCAAAAAGCAGCTTAATAAGAATCTGATGATGTTCTTTACGGGCTTTACTCGTTTATCTTCCGATGTGCAGAAAGCAAACGCTGTAGGTAAGCAGGATAAGACTGCTCAACTTAAGGAAATGCTTGCGCTCGTTGATGATGCGGAGCGTGTTTTGACCGACAAGAACACTGACCTCGATGATTTTGGCAGAATGCTTGATCACACTTGGAAACTGAAACGTCAAACCGGTTCGGCTGTTTCGACTAATAGCATTGATGATTTGTACGCAAAAGGCATGGCTGCCGGCGCACTGGGTGGAAAACTGCTCGGTGCTGGTGGCGGAGGATTCCTTGTGTTCTATGTGCAGCCGGATCACCAAGATGCTGTTCGTTGGGCAATGCGGGATTTGATGTATATTCCGTTTGAATTTGAAGACGGTGGAACGAGAGTTATTCATTATACACCGGAAATGTATGAACCAAAGAATTGAGGAAAGTTATGAATAGCAAATTGTGGAGAATAAGTCACCAATTGTATGTGGGGGGGGCACACCACATTGCAAGGCTCATAGAAATCCTGTATAACGTGCTATGCGGAAATGGAATATCAGCGCAAGCGCGGATAGGTAAAGGAACAGTATTCTATCATCACGGAGTGGGATGCGTTGTGCATGAGCTATGTACGATTGGCGAGAATTGCCGCATATTCGGTAATGTTACACTTGGATGCAAATGGGCAGAAAACAAACAACCTGGGTTGCCGCCTCGAATTGGGAATAACGTGATGATTGGTGCGGGAGCAGTTATTTTGGGAGATATTAGTGTAGGAGATAATTCTATTATTGGGGCAAATGCTGTGGTTTTAGAGGATGTGCCGGAAAACGCGATTGCAGTTGGTGTTCCTGCAGTTATCAAGAGTAGAAATGTAATAGCATGAGGTATTGATAGATATAAAACAATGAAAGCAGTAATAATGGCAGGCGGCAGGGGCACTCGGATTTCCTCTGTTGCCAGTGATATCCCCAAGCCGATGATAAAAATCGAAGGAAAGCCTGTTCTGGAACGTGAGCTGGAGTGTCTGCGCGACCAAGGATTCACAGACATTATTTTGACCGTTTCTCATCTCGGAAACATCATCATGGACTATTTCGGAGATGGTTCAGGCGTATCTCCGGCAACAGGAAAACCCTTTGGTGTTCATATTGAATACTATTTTGAGAAGGAGCCGCTGGGTAATGCTGGTGCGCTTTTCAAAATCAAGGATAAGTTGGATTCGGATTTTCTGTTGCTGAATGCAGATGCGGTGTTCGATGTGGATTTCAACCGGTTCGTTGCATTTCATAAACAGCATGGCGGTTTGGTTACTCTTTTCACACATCCAAATAGCCATCCCTACGATAGCGGACTCATTATTGCTGATAAAAATGGAGCTGTCGAGCAATGGCTGGCGAAGGAAGATGAACGCCCGGAATACTACCGCAACCGTGTGAATGCAGGACTTCATGTAATCAATCCAATTATCTTGGAGCGGTCAGGAATTGATGCGGACAAGGTTGGCACCGTTGGAGAGAACGGGAAACCCATCAAGGTTGACCTGGATCGGCAGCTCCTTAAGCCGTTGGCAGGTACCGGAAAGATGTTCTGCTACGATAGTCCTGAGTATGTGAAGGACATGGGTACGCCTGAACGCTATTACTCTGTATGCGAGGACTACAAGACTGGTCGCGTTTCCGGTAAGAATCTGAAGAACAAGCAGAAAGCGGTGTTCCTTGATCGGGACGGTACAATCAATAAATATGTGGGGTTCCTACGGAACATAGCCGAGTTTGAGTTGATGGACGGCGTTGCAGATGCAATCAAAAAAATCAATGCTTCTGGTTATTTGGCAATCGTTGTTACGAATCAGCCTGTGATCGCCCGTGGTGAAGTGTCCTTTGAAGAACTCGAAGAGATTCACAACAAAATGGAGACACTTCTAGGCAAAGAAGGCGCATATCTGGATGCCATCTACTTCTGCCCACACCATCCGCATAAGGGATATGAAGGGGAGCGCCCAGAACTGAAGTTTGACTGTGATTGCCGCAAACCGAAACCTGGAATGCTGCTGAATGCAGCACGGGATTTTAACATTGATCTGTCGCAGTCTTGGATGATTGGCGATGGGGAAAATGATATCAAGGCGGGTCAGAATGCCGGATGTCAGACTGCTTTGATTGGCTCTGAGTCCTGCGGACAAACTGTGACGGTATCGTCTTTGAAGGACTTCGTGGAACAGTACCTGAAATAAGAGGGGAAGTACTACTATGCGTGAACTTGATAACCGACTGATGAGACATATCGACCTGTTGGTAGAACGATACCCTTCTTTAGAATCGGCGAAGAATGATATTGTTGCCGCATACCTTTTGCTGGAGGAGTCCTATGAGAACGGTGGAAAGCTTCTTGTGGCCGGCAACGGTGGTTCTGCAGCAGACGCGGAGCATATCGTTGGTGAACTGATGAAGGGCTTCAAGCTGCCCCGTAAGCCTGAAACTGATTTCGCAGAAAAGCTGGTTGCTGAGAATCAGGAACTCGGAGCTGTCCTGGCAGAAAACCTGCAGGGGGCGCTTCCCGCAATTGCACTGGATGGGCATCCTGCCCTGTCCACAGCCTATATGAATGACTGTGAACCACTACTCTGCTTCGCACAGCAGGTCAATGGTTACGGTAAATCCGGGGATGTGTTCCTTGGCATTTCCACCAGCGGCAATAGCAAAAATGTGCTGTTTGCGGCGACAACCGCACACGCTAAGGGAATGAAGGTCATTGGACTGACGGGAGCAAAGGACAGCAAACTGAAGGATATGAGTGATGTATGCATCAAGGCTCCGCAGACGGAAACCTACATGATTCAGGAACTGCATTTGCCTATCTATCATTGTCTGTGCTTGATGTTGGAAGACAAGTTCTTTTTTGGGAGGGAAAATGGATGAGTAAGATTCCAGCCGTTCTAATTATGATTTTGAACTATGGTACGTATGATTTGACAATCAACTTAATCAAACAGCTACATTCCAACTTGAATTATCAAAGCTATGATATCATGGTCGTTGACAACTGCTCGCCAAATGAATCGTCAAAGGTGCTTGAGGAAAATAGCAAAGTTTTAAATTATATTTTCTATGCAAATAAAAATAACGCAGGATATGCGGCGGGAAACAATATTGGAATTCGTTACGGTATTAATCATGGATATGAGTATACATGGATTCTTAACAGCGATGTAGAAATACAAGAAAGAAATGTTTTAGATCATATGGTGGCATATATGGAGAACAATTTTCAATGTGCAGCTATTGGACCCAAAATATATTCCCTTGAGGGCAATATTTGCTACCCATATTGTCGACGTCCAAACTGTTGGAATATGACGATTGGAATTGTGCAAGAAAAGAAATATCGCAAATCGCAGGCAAACATATCAAATAAGGTTTACAGACTATTTGGTTGCTGTATGCTTTTACGAAATAAAACAATGGCTCAAATAGATTGTATGGATGAGCGAACCTTTTTGTATGGTGAAGAGGATATTCTTGCTGAAAGATTGCTTCGAGCTGGGTATTATACTTATTATGATGCAGATGTAAGTGTTATCCATATGGAATCCGTTTCAATGCAAAGAATGTCGAAGAATAAGAAAAAAATGCAAGTTAAGGAAACGACAAAAAGTATGAAACTTTATTTGTCTGAATACAGAAATTATCCGATTTTTCTATCATGGTTATGTATAAAAGTTCGACAACTGATTGTTAAAATCAGTTAAGATGGCGTTAGCCACAAGATTGAATGCTTTTGCTCTTTTAAGGATGGACATAAGATGGCTGATTATATACAAATTTTACTGGAAGGGGGCGCAGTACTTGTCGTGTTGCTTTTGTTTGTGACCGGAGCAACAAACAAAAAAATCAAAGGAACACAAGTTATAGTGTGCCTTGCCGTATTTGTTTTTTTACTTGCAGTAGTTGGTTTTCGATTTGATTACGAAGGCAATCCGAACAACGATTTAAGTAGATACATTTACTCTATCGAAATACTTAAAAATACTGGATTTAGATGGAGCATCCCAAGAGGAAATGATTTTGAGGTTATCTATACTTTGATTGCTAATGCAGCTGCTTATCTGCCTAATTATCATTTGTTTCCATTTATAACAGTCCTGATTGAATACAGTATTTATGCATATATTTTAGCATCAGAGGCTCAACGATTTGAAATTCAAGGAATCGATATTTTACTGTGTATAGTTGTGAAACTATCATTGCTCCCTGCAATTATGTCTATTTCTGGTGCAAGAAGCACTTTAGCTGCCACACTTTTCTGCTTGGGAATTTATTTGCTCGAAAGGAAGAATCCTAGAGTTGCGTACACGCTGATGATTTCATCATGTTTTATTCATTTTGCTGCATTGGTTTATCTGGGAATCTATATTTTAAGTAATTTGATTTACAAGAAGCAAAAACTTGTGCCTCTAATGGCCGTATGGGGGGGAGCATTAGGACTAATTATAAACCTAATGGGAAATCTTCAAAACACAGAAATTGGAATGCTCTTATATCAAAAGACGGTTGGATATGCTGCAGAAGAAAATTATACGAATATGCGACGGGTTCGTTGGATGATGCCAGGACTAATTATGTTAGCACTTATCTGTCTTGTATATCTATATTTTTCACGAAGCCCATATTCAAAAAGATCTTTTTTTTATGTTGTAGTTTTGGCAGTTAATTTTGGAGCATGCAGTGTTATGCCGACACTGTCTAACAGGTTATGTTATGTCTTAAGTTCTCTTTTTCCGTTGCTCTTTTCCGAGATTCAACATCGTAGTTCTCGTCATAAGAAATTAATTCATTTATACTTTTATATAGCCGGGATAGTTTTCTTTATATTCACAAGATGGGGATGGATAAGAGAACTCGTCCAAGTAGTCGAGGATTCACTCGCACGGTAATTCTTCGAAACCACAATGTGAGATAGAATAAAATGAAAAAATGCATAATTGTATTAACTGATAAGTATCCTTTTGGAAACGGTGAGACCTTTGTCGAAACCGAAAGACACTTTTGGTTACAGAATTTTGACCTAGTTATTATTTGCCCTGTAATTGCCACGGAGAAGGACGAATTACGCGTAACCTTTAAAAAATGTGCGAAAAAAGAAATCATAATTCATACAGTTGATACTCATCCAACTATTGTTGACATAATAAAAAATATTAACGGGTTTTACTCGATTATTAAACAGAGCGGTGAAATTGTAAAATGGACGGAGTTTCAACCATCTAAGATTAAATCCGCTATTGCAATGGCAATTTACTCAAATATGCGATATAAGCGCATTCTTAAAAAATTACTGTCTGAAGTCGGAAACCTTTCTGATTTTCACATTTATGTATATGCTTACTGGATGTTTGAGCCGGCACTTGTAGGAGCTGCCCTTTATAAAGAATTAGGAGCAAGTCGTTTTATTTCAAGAGCTCATGGGTATGATCTTTATGAAGAGCGGCAACCATCACATTATTTTGCATTCAGAAATTGCTTGTTTAATCAACTTGATAAGATATATCCAATTTCAAAGGATGGAGAGGAGTATCTTTGTCAGAAATATCCTCAACTTGAAAATAAAATATCAGTTGCGAGACTTGGAACGATAAAACTATATGATTCTATTAATTCTCAAAAAACAATAAATCGGCTGGTTCTAGTTTCGTGTTCAAATCTTGTGCCGCTGAAACGTGTCAACCGTATCATAAGTGCCTTGTCGCATGTGCGACAGCCGGTCTTTTGGTATCACTTTGGGGATGGAGAGCAACGGAATGAATTGGAAACTCAGGCAAAGCGATTGCCCAAAAATATAAAATCATGTTTTATGGGGCGAATTCCGAACGATCAAGTACAAAAATTCTATGCAGAAAACTACATTGATGTATTCGTTAATGTTAGCGAAACGGAAGGGATTCCCGTCTCTATTATGGAAGCACAGTCTTATGGAATTCCTGTGGTAGCAACAGATGTAGGCGGAACACATGAGATTATTCATGACGGACTTAATGGATTGTTATTAAAAGCAAACTTTAGTGATAGTGAATTATTGAGTGCCATAAATACCATTTCTGTCAATGCAGAAACATTTAGGCTCGAATCAATAAAAGCATGGAACCAGATGAGCAATGCAGAGCTAAATTATAGCCGTTTTTTTGAGAGAGAATTCAGAGCGTAGAGAGGAAGCTTAAAATGCTGAAGAGAAAACTGAGCCGATTTCTGTATGCAACAGTTGCAAAATATCTTCCGAAATCTAGTGCAAGAATGAAAATTGGAAAATATTTGAGATGCTTTTGTGTAAGAGGAATGTTATCTGACGTTGGTGAGAATATCAATATTGAGAGAATGGCCGATATTGCATCGAATAAACTTAAAATAGGAAACCATTCTGGTATTGGAGTTAGGGCGTATTTACAAGGCGATATTACAATAGGTGATTATGTGATGATGGCTCCGGATGTCAGTATTTTCACAACAAATCATAATACGGAACGAACAGATATTCCTATGTGTCAGCAGGGAAACGCAGCAGAGAAGCCAGTAGTGATCGGTAATGATGTATGGATCGGAACCCGTGCAACCATTATGGGGGGGTGACGGTCGGAGACCACTCAATCATTGCGGCTGGTGCTGTGGTAACCAAAAATGTGCCTGAATATGCTATTGTGGGTGGGGTTCCTGCAAAGGTTATTAAATATAGGCAGTAATGTGGTTGGACAATTCAGTCTGTAATGACGGATTGACCTATTATTAAAAGATATTTCGCATCTGCAGAAGAGGAGAAAGATATGCCGGGATTTTATGTTTCAAATACAAAAAATGATATTGAATTAAGAGATGTTTACCGCAACAAGCTCGTGCGGGAAGCGATACCGTGTGAGCGAATCGGGACGGTGAAAAGAAACACACTTAACAAATTCATGGATGATAAAGCTTTTTACACGGATAAGAAGTATATCATCGTATTGGACGGTTATCTTCTAAATAAGAAAGACCTCCTGCTTCAATATGGAGCATCAGACGTGGCAACACTTATAAGAAAGATGTATGAAAAATGCGGAAATACATTTTTTGAGGATTTCCGCGGCTGCTTTGCCGGAGCTTTTATTGATAAGGTGCAAGATAAATGGATTGTGTTTACAAATCAAATTGGTGACAATCCAATCTTTTATTATGAGAAGGATGGAATCTTTGCTGCTGGCTCTGAAGTGAAGTATGTGTTGGAAATGTGCCATGCACTGGATTTGAAACTTACTTTTAACGAAGATGCAGCATATCAAATGCTGACCTACGCATTTATGGCTGCGGATGATACCTATGCAAAAGAAATCAAACGCCTTCATGGCGGTGATTATCTCCTAAGAGAAAACGGTGTTCTCAGTGTGAAACAGTATCACCGTTTTCATAGTGATACAGAAAGATTTAAGGGCTACAGTGAAGAAGAGCTCATTGATGCAATCGATGAAAACTTCAGAAATGCGGTTCAGCTTGAATGGGCAAAAGACGATGAATATGAATATGAGCATTTGGCTGATTTGAGCGGCGGCCTTGATTCAAGAATGAATCTGTGGGTCGCACATGAGATGAAACCCATACATGCAAATGTTCTGACTTATTCGCAGGCGGGATATTTGGATCAGACGATTTCAGAGCAGATCGCATACTATTGGAAAGATGAACTGATCTTTAAACCGCTTGATGATGCTACGTTCCTGTATGACATTGATATAGCGACAGAACTTCTGGGGGGGGGCAGCCTGTATGCCGGCATAACAGGCGGAAGACGGTTGCTTGCTTTTGCTAATCTTGATCATTACGGAATTGAACATACCGGAATGGTCGGAGATGCGATCCTTGGCTCTTTCTATCACAATGCACATGAGATGGAAAACAAAACACCGACTGGAAGATACTCCGAAAAACTTGCGGCTCGACTTCCTCAAAAAATAACGGAGCTACCCGAGAACTATGATAACTACGAAATTTATTTGATGTATGTGCGCGGCTTCCATGGGGCATGCAATTCGCATCTGATTAGAAGAAACTACACGGAAGTTGGTTCGCCTTTCCTAAATGTGGAGTTCATGCAGATGTGTTATGACATCCCGGTGGAGATGCGCATGAACCATGACCTTTATAAAAAGTGGATTATCAAGAAGTATCCGAAGGCCGCGGATTTTAAGTGGGAGAAAATCGCTGACAAGATCACGACACCGGAGATTTTGATTCAACTGCGGAGTCTGTCAAAGAGAATCCCACGTAAGATCAAGAAGATCATGGGCATGAATGTGGTCGATAAGAAGGGAATGAACCCGTTGGATTATTGGATTCATACGAATCAGCCCTTAAGGGATTATATGGATTCTTATGAAAAAGTAGGACATTCCTATCTGCCGGAAAGTGTGAGTGAGGCGCTAAAAAAGGATATGCACGATCTATATGAAAATGGAAATGCGAATGAGAAGACAATGGTACTGACAGTGCTATCATCCGCAAGGTTATTTTTTGGAGAAAATAGATGGAGAAAATCAAACTGAAAGTTCAAACACTATTGAAAACAGGCTTCTTTCATGTTTTTGGCAGCAATGTGATCAACAAAATCATTGGGTTTATGAGCAGCATGGTTCTGGTTAGAATTCTGTCAAAAACGGAGTATGGCGCATTTACCTATGCGTGGAACATCTACTGTATCATTGCTTTGTTTAATGGAATGGGTGTGGAATCGGGCACTTTACAGTTGGCAAGTGAGCACAGCGGTGATAAAGACTACGCAAGACAGATCAGCGATTATGGAACGCGTGTAGGTCTAGTTTTCAATGTGGGACTTTCACTTGCAACATTTGGCATTGGCTTGTTTGCTCCGTTAACGATCAATGGAGCAAAGGTTCTGGTTTGCTCCATGTTTGCTATGCCGTTCTTTCAATTCCTTTACAACATGTACTCTACCTATCTAAGGTCGCAGAAAATGAACAAGGAATACTCACAGATGTCGGTAACTAATACTGCAATTCTTTTTATTGCATCGGCTCTGTTTGCGTTTCTGTTCCGCGAAATGGGACTGATTATTGGGCATTACACTGCCTACATTGTGGCTTGCCTGATGGGAGCGATTTATTATCGTATACACCTTCTCAACCGCGATAGACACGACTTGGGTGAAGATAAAAAAATACTGCTGAAAATATCATTGATATCGATGATGAACAATGGCTTGTCACAGCTGATGTATCTAATTGACGTCTTTGTGATTGGAATTGTTGCACCGGAAGAAACGATTCTTGCCAGTTATAAGGTGGCCACGATGATACCGACGGCGCTTGCCTTTATTCCAACATCATTGATCGTATATGTTTATCCGTATTTTGCAGAGCATAAAGATGATGGCAAGTGGTGCCTTAACCGATATAAACAGATACTGTTTGGATTAGGCGGAGCAAATGCACTAATTTCGGCGGTGCTGTGGTTGTTTGCGCCACTGATCGTCAGAATACTGTATGGAACCCAATATCTTGATTCTGTTCCGGTTTTCAGAGTTTTAGCATTAAGTTATTTCTTCTCCGGAACGTTCAGAACGATTTCTGGAAACCTACTGGTGACACAGCGGAAACTGCGATTCAACCTGTTTGTTGCGGTAATATCCAGTGCAGTGAATATTGTTGCTGATTATTATTTCATTCAGTGGTGGGGCTCTATGGGAGCGGCCTATGCCACGGTTTTGGTTATCATGATTACGAGTATTATGAGTACAGCGTATCTTATTAAAACCTTCCGGAGTAAATGCTGAGCGTAAAAGGAGGAAAAGAAGCTATGAAATCCAGATATACAGGAATTGATATCTGTAGATTAGCGTTCGCGTGTCTTATTCCGTTATTACATATTAGTCTTCCGGATTCTCTTCCCCTTTATATTGTGCGCCAATATGTTTCCAGGCTTGGCGTTCCCTTTTTCTTTGCAGTATCGGGAATGTTCCTATCAAAAGCAATTGCTGACAGGGGAAATCTGGCGGCAATGAAAAAACAGCTCTGGAGAATCGGCGTGCTGCTGTGCATATGGTTTTGCATCTACGCACCGCTATTTAGCAGAGGAAGGTACTCCATCAATGAGTATCTGTTCTTGACACCGGGATATCTCTGGTATTTGAGTGCCATGCTTTTTGCAGTGATTCCTTTCTGCTTGATAAAAAATAAGTCGGCAAAACATGGTATAGCGATGATCCTGTATATCGTAGGGACACTCTTTGGCGGAAGCTATCAATGGCTATCGGGGGGGTATAGGATGGTATGCAGGAATCTTCCTGTCAACGAGAAACGGTCTGTTCTTTGCCTTCCCGCTTATGTGTGTGGGAGAAATGGCAGGGAAAGCAAAGGCATCCATGCACAAGCTATTGATTACGACAATCCTACTGTTTGCAGAAATCACATTTGTTGGGACGCATGTCTCCAGTGATGCTGATAGGAGTATGTACTTTTTTCTGCCTCTTTTTACATTATATTTTGTATCAGCAGTCAAAGAATGGAATCCGAAGATCGATAAAGTTGATTTGGCAGGATACAGTTCTGCAATTTATTTAATGCAGTACGGACTGATATGGGCTGGCAGCAAGGTGCTTGGTGTGTTGCATCTTACAGATTCATACTGGAATTGGGCCGTTTATATTTTGGTTTTGATCGCGCCGGTCGTTTTCTATTGTCTGATTGAAAAAAGAAAGGCGGCCAGAATACTTTTTTAAATGAGCGAGGGAAGGAAAAGCATGATAAAAAATATTCTTATAGTAACCGAAGCAATGATGCCATTTACGAATAACTGGGGCGCATGCCAGCGAGTGTACCATTACGCAAAACTCATGAAGCAGAATGGGATGAATGTGTCGGTTATATGCCGCAATTCAACAAATAGAAGTAATGGAACAGAACTAGTTGAGGGAATTGAGGTTTGCGGAACAGGAGGAACGGCTACAGTTCCCAATGAAAAGGCAGAAAGCAACAAGAAAGAGACCAATTCATTAAGAGAAAAGCTAAAGAAAATTGACCGCAATGTGAAGGTTGTATCCGATGTTGTTCGTGGTGTCTCACGGTTCGTTTACAGTGAGCCAAATGTGTTGTCAGGATACGGCTCAAAGAAATGGGCAGAAAGCGTGAGTGGCGAAATCTTATCACAGATAAGCGACAAGAAAATTGATGCAGTTATTCTGTCTGGTCCATCGTTTGGCTCTTTTTATCTTGCTGATAAGATTAAGCAGACCGGTGTGAAACTGATCCTCGATTATAGAGATCCGTGGACATGTTGGTATGAAAAATACTCGCTTGCAGAAAGCACCGAGAGAAAAGCAGTGCAGCTGGCAGAGTTGGTTATTACAACGACAGCTCCCCTCACCGAAGCTCTTAAGGAAAAGTATAAATCTAACGCAGTTTATACGATTATGAATGGGTATGACAAAGAGCTATGGAATGAAATTGAAAAGAAAGAGCATCGCTCCGAAAAACTGGTGATTTCATACATTGGTGCTATCAAGATCAATGGACAACCGGGATTTCGAGATGCTACGGTATTCTTAAATACGGCGAAGGAATTCCTGAAAACGCATGATGATGTAGAGGTCCAATTTGTTGGAGTCAGAGATCCGATTGATTCTATTGATGCCGAACTGCGAAAGGTAATAACCTTTAAAAATACGGTGCCAGTAAAAGAGTCCTTGGAAATGACGGCAGAATCGGACGTTCTCTTGATTTTTCACACGCCACTTGATCCATCCGGTAAGTACATTATCTGTGGAAAAGCATTTGACTGCTTAAAAAGCGGCAACTATGTTTTGTCGATTGGTGATAAGGCATATGCAAATAAACAGCTGATTGAAAGCACGGGCATAGGTATGCACTGCAATAATAATCAGCAGGATATTCTCCATGCATTAGAAGAAATCTATGCGAAATGGAAAAATGGCAGTCTCGGAAACATGAAGGTGGATACGGAATCGTATTCGAGAGACTATCAAAACACAAAGCTTCTGGAGCTCATTAGAGCTTTAAATTAAAAAAGGAGAGAAATAAAATGGTTAACGTAATTGGTTTAGGCTACATTGGTCTTCCTACTGCTTTGATGATGGCTTCCCATGGTGTGGAGGTAATCGGTACAGACTACAACAAAGAATTGGTTGCTACGCTAAATGCTGGAAAGACCACTTTCAAAGAAAAAGGACTGGATGAACTTTTCCAGAATGCTCTGAATTCTGGAATCAAGTTCACCACCGAATATCAGGTCACTGATACTTATATTGTTTCTGTCCCAACTCCGTATGACAAGTTCAGCAAGAAGGTCGATGCCTGCTATGTTGTTGAGGCTGTGAAGGACGTTATGAGTGTGTGCCCGAAGGGGGCAACTGTGGTTGTTGAATCCACTGTTTCTCCGGGAACCATTGATAAGTATGTCCGTCCTGTAATTGAAGCAAATGGCTTTAAGATTGGTGAGGATATTAATCTTGTTCATGCTCCGGAGCGCATCATCCCCGGCAACATGGTTTATGAGCTGCTGCATAACAACCGCACCATCGGCGCAGATGACAAGGCTATCGGCGAGAAGGTGAAGGAGCTTTACTCTTCCTTCTGCCAAGGTGAGATCGTGGTTACCGATATTCGCACAGCAGAGATGACCAAGGTCGTTGAGAACACCTTCCGTGCGGTCAATATTGCTTTTGCAAATGAGCTGGCGAAAATCTGCCGTCATGACAATATGGATGTCTATGAGATTATCAAAATCTGCAATATGCATCCTCGTGTAAATATCCTGCAGCCGGGTCCTGGTGTTGGTGGTCACTGCATCAGCGTTGACCCGTGGTTCCTCGTTGGTGATTATCCGTCTCTGGCAAAGGTTATTGACGAGTCTATGAAGACCAATGATGGAATGCCCGACTTCGTGCTAAACCGTATCTACGAGATCATGAAAGAAAAGGGTCTTACCGATGTGAGCCGTGTCGGTCTGTATGGTCTGACCTATAAAGAGAATGTCGATGATATGCGTGAGTCTCCGACGCTGCAGCTGCTGGAGAGCCAGGAACGTCATCTGGCAACCGGACTGAAGGTCTATGATCCGTTCATCACCAAGGATGTGGTTAAGAACCAGTATCACGATCTCGATGCTTTCCTTGCAGACGTTGATATGGTCGTTGTGATGGTCAAGCATACCGAGATCCGTGAGAATGTGGACAAGCTGGCTGGCAAGGTTGTGTTGGACTGCCACAATATTATTAATCTGCCGGGCGTGTATCACATCTAAATTATGATAACGAATGCTGTGCAGAAAAGGCAGATAAGTTCTGCACAGCATTTTCTTTTAGGAGATTTTTTCATGAAAAAAGTAATGCTCGTTTTCGGCACTCGTCCGGAAGCAATTAAAATGTGTCCGCTTGTTAATGAACTGAAGAAACGTGAAAAACTGGAAACGGTTGTTTGTGTGACTGGTCAGCATCGTCAGATGTTGGACATGGTTCTTGATGCCTTTGGCGTCACCCCGGATTATGACCTGTCCATCATGAAGGAAAAGCAGACGCTGTTCGACGTAACTACCAATATTCTGAATAGCATCAAGGCTGTTCTGGAAAAGGAAAAACCTGATGTAGTATTGGTTCACGGCGATACATCCACGACCTTCGTGACTGCATTAGCTTGCTTCTATATGCAGATTCCTGTAGGCCATGTAGAGGCTGGTCTGCGTACCTACAATATTTACAGCCCGTATCCGGAGGAGTTCAACCGTCAGGCGGTTTCCATTATCAGTAAATTCAACTTTGCTCCTACAGAGCTTTCTAAGCAGAATCTGCTGAAAGAGGGCAAAGATCCAGCCAGCATCTACGTTACTGGCAACACGGCTATTGATGCTTTGAAGACCACCGTGCGGGAAACCTATACACACCCTGAACTGGAATGGGCAAAGGACAGCCGTCTGATCATGATTACTGCCCATCGCCGCGAGAACCTTGGTGAGCCGATGCACCATATGTTTAAGGCAATCCGCTGTGTAATGGATGAACATCCGGATGTGAAGGCAATCTATCCCATTCACATGAATCCTGCTGTGCGCGAAATCGCAAACGAGTATCTGGGTGACGATGATCGCATTCACATTATCGAACCGCTGGATGTTCTGGACTTCCACAATTTCCTGAGCCGTAGCTACCTGATTTTGACGGATTCTGGCGGAATCCAGGAGGAAGCTCCTTCTCTGGGCAAGCCTGTTCTGGTGATGCGTGATACCACGGAGCGTCCGGAAGGTATTGCAGCAGGTACACTGAAGTTGGTTGGCACGGAAGAAGAAACGATTTATAAAGAGTTCAGCCGTCTGCTGTCTGATAAGGATGAGTATGAGGCAATGAGCAAGGCGAGCAATCCGTATGGTGATGGACATGCCTGTGAGCGAATTGCAGATATACTGGAAGAAAAACTCTAAAATTATAGCCATGCATTAGCATGGCTGTGCTGCTCAAATATGCTACCTCTCCGTGGTGAGCGGCAGACAACGGATTATACTCCGGCTAAAGCATATAAACGTTGATTCACTCTTTGGATGAGGAAAAGCTATAATGGGAAAGTATTTTGGGACTGATGGCTTCCGTGGGGAAGCTGGAATTACTCTGACCGCTGACCACGCCTACAAGGTTGGCCGCTTCTTGGGCTGGTATTACAACGCTCTGCGTGAGCGCAACGGCAACAACGAGCCTGCACGCATCGTCATTGGTAAGGACACTCGCCGCAGCTCCTATATGTTCGAGTATAGCTTGGTTGCCGGTTTGACAGCTTCCGGCGCAGATGCCTACCTGCTGCACGTCACAACTACGCCGTCTGTGGCTTATATCGCCCGCGTGGACGACTTCGACTGTGGTATCATGATTTCTGCCAGCCACAACCCGTACTACGATAACGGCATCAAGCTGATTGACTGTTATGGTGAGAAAATGCCGGAGGAGATCTTGCTGTTAGTCGAGGATTACATTGACGGCAAACTCCATGTGTTCGACAAGGACTGGCCGGAGCTGCCTTTCGCTCACCGTGAGCACATTGGCTGCACTGTGGATTATGTTTCTGGTCGTAACCGCTACATGGGCTATCTGATCAGCCTCGGTATCTACTCCTTTAAGGGTGTCAAGGTCGGTCTGGACTGTGCCAACGGCTCCAGCTGGAACATTGCCAAGTCTGTGTTTGATGCTCTGGGAGCAGATACCTACGTCATCAACAACAAGCCGAACGGTCTGAACATTAACAATAATGCTGGCTCTACGCATATTGAGGGTCTGCAAAAGTTCGTGGTAGAGAAGGGGCTGGACATCGGTTTTGCCTATGATGGCGATGCTGATCGTTGCCTGTGTGTGGATGAAAAGGGCAATGTCATCACTGGCGACCATATTCTGTACATCTACGGCTGCTACATGAAGGAGCGTGGCAAGCTGCTGACCAATACCGTCGTTACCACGGTCATGTCCAACTTTGGTCTGTACAAGGCCTTTGATGAGAAGGGCATCGGCTACGCCAAGACCGCAGTGGGTGACAAGTACGTCTATGAGTACATGGCAAAAAATGGCTGCCGTATCGGTGGCGAACAGAGTGGCCATATCATCTTCAGCAAGTACGCCAGCACCGGTGACGGCATCCTGACCAGCCTGAAGATGATGGAAGTCATGCTGGCAAAGAAGATGCCTATGAGTAAGCTAGCTGAGCCCCTGAAGATCTACCCGCAGGTGCTGGAGAACGTCCGTGTGATCGACAAAAAGGCTGCGCAGAACGACCCGGCGGTGCAGGAGGCAGTCAAAGCCGTAGCCGCGGCACTGGGCGATACTGGCCGTATTCTGGTGCGCGAGTCCGGCACTGAGCCGCTTGTCCGCGTGATGGTGGAAGCCCCTGACCATGATACCTGCCAGAAGTACGTCTCTCAGGTCGTGGAGGTCATCAAGAACAAGGGCTACGCCGTTTGAATACAGCCTTGATACAGCACAATACAGGTTGATGTATATTTCACCTGTGCCCTTGAAAACTTGGTTTTAAAGGGTTATATTTGAACCGTGGGACATTTCTCACGGTTTTGCCGCTCGAAACTTTGCACACCTCTACGCGGTGGGCGGCAGGCGACACAGCGTGGGTGCTGCGGCTAAGATGCAGAGGCTTTTGGGGAATGCTAGTGAGGTTGAATATGGATACTTCGACAATTACTACAGTTGTTTCGCTAGGGTGGGATAGCCTGCTGAAGCTGATGGGGTCTATAGTACTTAGTCTTGGCGGTGGAGCAGCTGTTGCGCTTTTTATTTTTCACTTTATGGCTGATCGTTTGGCAGAGCGCCTAAAGGGAAAGTACCAACTCGAACTCGATAAGAAGATTGAAGGTTATAAGGCTAATCTTGACAATAAAAAGTATGTAACAAAGACAAAGTTTGATACTGAGTTCGATTTGTATAGAAAGCTGTCTAAGGTATATTTTGAGATGATAAAGTGCAGTAGCATTATGATCCCCCAGGGCTATGCTAAGATACCAGCTGATGAAGAAACACGGAAAAAGGTAGATGAGGAACACTACAATGCGGCTCGGAAAGCAGTTGTAATTGCACAGGATGAGTTAAACGGTAATGCTGCATTTATTCCGAAAACTTTTTTCGACAGGTATGAAGAGATTCGTAGGCTTTGCGTTATACAATTGGATGAATTTGAGGAACGCTGGAATGCAGGCACATTGGTGCCACAGCAGGAAAAAGAAAAAATTTCGAGGGAAGCATACAAAAGGACGGGTGAGATAAACGAAAAATTCAGGGATTTAAATGGTGAGCTTAGGAAGTACCTCGACGAATTAGATGTTATTGAATAAGCACAATAGCTGTGTGGACACTGATCTCCAGAAGTTCACACGGCATATTTTTGAGCACGATATATAGTTTATGACGGAAATAAAATGAGGTGAAATTTAGTGGATAATACACGCGCGCGCAAGCCCGGCGGTGGGCGAAAACCATCGAAACCAGAGTATAGCGCAACCAAGAACTTGGCACAGCAGATAGAAGCAGCCACTGACCTTTATACGGACAAAATGAGCCTGCAAGCCATCGCAGACGCCCTGTCCCTCAACCCTATCAAGGTTCGGAAGCTGCTCATCACGGCCGGGGTCTACGAGTCGGACACGGCAAAGCTCGTCCAGCAGACGTTCGGTTCTTTTAGAAGCACGCAGAGTTATTCTGCTGCTGTCACCTCCACCATGTCGGCTTTGCAGCTGTCCCGTCCCTCTGTGACCTCTTATCTGCCGTATGAGAAAGGCGTGTACTTCCCGGAGGACGCTGAAGCGGCGAATATCAGTGCCGGGGCAGAGCGGCAGCGACACTACCGAGCTGTGGTTGCGCTGAGGAAGAATCCCTGCGAAGAAAATCTCTGGAAGTGTGTAGTGGCTTTTCGGGGATACAAGTTCAAGACGATGTCCGGTTTGCCCTTTACATATACGCTGAAAAAGGGCAGGGGAGATGAGTTCACCAAGGAGCTGTGGATCGACCGCAGAGAGGACAGCAAGAGCCTTGCTTGGAGTTCCGTGATGCTGGCGTATCACAATATCGGTAAAATCGGAGAGGTAGTGGACAGACCCAAGGCGCTGGGAGATATCCGGGGTGTGTCGTATATCTATGGGTTGTTCTACCGCTTTGGTCTGATCGACGTGCCAGACAAGGCTAAAGAGAAGATGGCGGAGCAATAAGAAAACGAGACATATTTTGTTTTAAGATGGAATGTGATATAATAAAACTGGCGGTTTACCGTACTACATGAAAAGGGCAGGTGAATGTGCTAATGTACATCATTTGTCAAGATTCAATCCTTTCATCAGCTATCGAGGCGATTACTGAGGCAGTAAGTCTATTGGAGCTGAAGCAAGAAAAGAACAGAATCAATAAGCGGATTCAGTCATTGCTTCATATTGCTGATGATCTGGCACCGGATTCTGTGGAGTATCAGTGTGTTTATGAAAGAATTCTCGAATTGGAAAGGATGCGAGAACTGATCAGACGCATTAGAAGGGCTAAGTGTGCACAGATTTATGCGCAATTGCATATGCTATGGGTTAATAGAGTCAAAAAAGGCCAGTCGCGCGACTGCGGGTTTGATTACTGATCCAATGAGCATCGCTATGCCCATTCCTCCCACGTTTGAGGCTACCTTGAGTAGTTTCGGACGTGGGAGGGATTTGGATGCCCTCGCATGCTGAAAAAAATCAAACAGAGATCAAAAACTACTATCGTATTATAGACCCGGAGGAAAGGCTGTCTGAGAATGAGAAGGCTGAAGAAGAAAGCAAGGTGTTAGCGAATATGCCTGCTTGCTTCCCGGCAGCACTACGATATGTGATGAAACGCTTCGGATTTACGCAAGAGGCTTTGGCCTTTGAATTAAGAAAATTGACAGTAATCCAAGTTGGGAACTTGCAGGAATATATGCGGACGAAGGTATCAGTGGAACCTCGATAAAGCACCGAAAAGGTATGCAGCAAATGGTTGAGGACTGTAAAGCCGGTAAGATAGATCTGGTCATTACGAAATCCATTTCCCGTTTTGCGCGTAATATTGTGGACTGCCTATCAACGGTACAGCTTCTTAAGAGCCTGAATCCCCCAGTTGGAGTGCGGTTTGAAACAGATAATATTTATACCCTGGATAATAGTGGGCGAATGCTATTAACAATTCTAGCTTCTGTGGCAGAAGAAGAATCGCATACAAAATCTGAAATCATGAAATGGTCAGTAAGAAACAGATTTGGCGATGGAAATTTTTTGACGCCAGAACTATTAGGGTATGATTTGGATGATGATGGAAATCTGGTTGTTAACGAGAAGGAAGCGGAAACAGTTAAGGTTATTTTTTATCTTTATTTGAATGGCTTTTCGTTAACGGAAATTGCAAACTTATTGCGAAGATATAAAAGAGAAACAAAGTATGGAAGTATAGAATGGAACCCGAGTATGGAACCCATTGCCGAGGGTTCAAAGGGCATTCTGGTGGAGACGCTGCTGGAGGGTATGGCGGAATACTATTCCGCAGAGTTGTCCGAAAAGGTGATCCGTGGTCAAACTGAGAATGCTCTGAAAGGGAAGTGCACCGGCGGTACGGGAACCATTGGCTATAAAATCGACGAGGAAAAGTTTTATCATCTTGATCCGCTGACCTCGCCGCTGGTGCTGGAAGCCTTTCAGCGGTATGATCAACATTATAAAGAGGCGCACTCTATAATAGATTGACACATGCGAAATGGAGCAGCGATTTTGAATCAAAAAGATGACGTTGTTGTGAAAGGATGACAAAAAAGAGAAAGGTTATAAGAATACTTTTTGTAATAATAAGGAAATAGTGAACAAAAAAGAAGTACTATTATACAGGACAACTAAATAGTCAAGTATGATTTTCTACAAAATTGTTCTTGACGTAGGTATGATAATATGGTATTATTGACATAACATTATGTTGATGACTGCATTTGCTTCATATGAATTCCAAATTCAGAATCAATGCATAAAACACATGAAAATACCTAGGTCTTTTAAGGAGAAGGATCTTGATGGTGTGTGTTTGAACTTTTTTATTTATTAGACGAGTGATACTATGAAAAATAATAATATTGAACAGTTCCCGCTGATGAAATCCATTTTAGGTGAGGAGACTTACCTTGGATTTCTCACATATCAAAAGGAAGCATTCAAACGGTGCTGGGATATTCAGCAGAAATATGGGGAATACTACTATTTGGTAGGACTTACCAGGCGGTGCTTTGTGCTCTTCGGGGATGCGATTGCAGAGGTACTGGAGGATTCAGATAGACTTCAGGAAGAAAAAAGTATTGTCTCGTCAAAAGAGAAAAAAATCAAAAGTGATATCAGAGAACTTATTTTGAAGCTGAGCGGCTTTCCGCAGGATGGAAATGCTGCATTGGCATATGATTATTTTACAAAGAAGCACTACGTTACAGATACTGCATTGCGTTCAATGCTCGGTAAGCTGGTAGAACGGTATGAAGACACCAAAAGTTTTCCGAAATTGGTGGTGCTTGATGAACTGCTGATCCATGGAAGAGGCCTTAACAATTTTTTATTCCATATGGAACAGGGACTGGCACAGGGATATCGCGCAAGGCTTGCACAGAAAGAAGCAGATGATATGGTTCAGGATGCTGCTTCACGGGAGATTCAGAGTGAGTTTGTAAAGTCGCTGAATATCATGGTATATGCGGAAAATCAGAGTGAACGTTTATTGCTGAAGCGGTACGAATCACGCATGACGTCCACAGTGCTGTGCTCCAAACCACAATGGAGGTCAATATCACTGCGTTTTGGACAGATGGTTTCGGTGGGCTTGTACAGCAATGTTGGATTTTCGTGGAGTATTAAATATGCAAAAATTCCATGGAGAGACGATGAAATCAAAAACGCAGGGTTTTTCCGTGCAATAACGACACATGTGCAAAGCTTAGAACAAAAAACATACGTTTGGTTTTATCCCAGTGAAGAGTCACCGGTTTTAGCATCTACGATTCGATTCAAAAGAAATGCAAAGAAAGAATTGATTTGTGTGCCATATATTATGTCAGGTGTTTTAAGATGGGAAAATATCTATCAGATACACGAAAAACTATTGCGTTTGACAGAGCGGCAGAATAAAAAGGCAGTAACACAGTTTTTGACACAAAATGATAGATATGCAACGAAAGCAAATGCGTATCAGTATCAAAGATGGTACACAGAGACGAATGACTTGATACTCAGCTGCTTTTTGATGAAAAAATTCGCACGAGAAATCGGAGAAACTGCGGATTGGAAGGATTATCAGAAAAAGTTTTTTGACGACACAGAATCAATAAGGTATAATCAGCTTTTGCCCAACTTCCGTCTGCATTACGAAGAAACAGAGGATGATATCGCAGATGCAGCACTGCGCGAAATTTGGGAAATGGATGCAGATTTGGAAGAACTTTTTCATGATTTAACACAGGAAGCAGAGCCATTTTCGGCAGGAGAACTGTTGCCGGAGCGAACGGATTTACGAATATCTGCCAATACAGATTTACAAGTAGATGATACGATTGCGTTTGCAGTAGAGGATGTTGTCGCAATGCTTGGTACAGAAGCAGAAAAAAGTGCTTATTTTCATTATGCGGCAAATGTGATATTCAGTGATCAAGAGTTGATAAATTGGGGCAGAAACTATTCGTTGGGGATAGTTTTGCAAAAATTTCAGGAACAACTTGCCATTTACGAAGATAGCCTGATAGAGCGACCGAATTTGTATCAGTTTATCGCGATTCTTACCCAAGCGATGGATCTTGGACTTTTGGGAATGAGCCCTTCCATGGATGTGTTAAAGGATCAAGAGCCGAATCAGAAAATCGTTTATACCCGGGAGCGTGCCGGGGAAGCGGCGCTTTTTATTCTGCCGATTCGATATCGCTACTTTTTGAAAAATCTGGATGACATTGATCAGCAATATGGAAAGATGAATTACCTGAGAGACTGGGAAATTGAAAAGCTTGTGGATTCTTTGAAAGAAAAGGATGAACTTGCACCAGATTCATGGCAGGTGAGGCCGCATCGGTCCGGAAGTGTAATGAAACGGCAGCTTGAATGGTTTATGGAATTGATCCATTCCTCGGGTCAGACATTCCATGAGTGGAATATCAAGTTGAATGATACGTCTGAAAATTTCAAATATTCTCTCGAAAAAATATGAGCGGTCAGAGAAAATCCAATCGATACGGTTGAAGCTCCTGTAGCCGAAAAAGCAGGATACAGAAAAATTATGATAAAAAGGAGGGGGTGGTTATTTGAAAAAATAACGGCCTCTCTTTTGCTTAGGAGAATGAAAACTATGAAGATCGGACAAACGGAACAAAAACGGGTAATCGTAATTGAGCGTGGAAACGAGTACCAGCCGAGGCAAAATGATGCCGTTGAGGCAAGAAATACATTTTTCTATGAGTCCTATAAACAAGCACGATTTCTTATGAAGGAGCTTGTGCTTCGGATGGATACGGAACAACAGGCGGGACGAAAAAGAGGACGGGGCGAAAAAGCCGAAACGCTCAATAATGTGATCGCTTTCTGTGCCGAACGCGGAAACGGAAAGACCAGTGCGCTTCTTTCTTTTGTTCGGTGGATCCGTCAGGATGAAAACGCAGAGCGAACGGCGTCACAATGTGGAAAAGCCAGAACAACAGAACCTGATTCAGAACAAGATCATCATTACGTTGTTCTGGACAGCGTTGACCCTACAAAAATGGAGGCAGGAAACTCGATTCTGAAGGTTGTGATCTCTCGGCTGTTCAACGAATTTAGATACAGAGAAGAAGTAGAAGAATTTCCATACAATGATCGTGTTAAGAATGAAAAACGCACACGTTTGATAAGACTGTTTCAAAAATGCTACCATGAAGTTGAAATTTTGCATGATGGAAAGAATGCAACGGATTGGCCGTTGGATGAGCTGGAACAAATTGCAGAACTGGGAGACAGTACGAATTTGCAGGAGTCCTTCCGAAGCTTGGTAGAAGAATACTTGAGCTATATGCAAAAGTTTGAAGATTCGTATCTTGTTTTGCCCATTGATGATGCGGACACAAATATTGAGCAGACTTATCAGCTTTTGGAGGATATCAGAAAGTACCTTTTTGTGCCAAAGCTCATTATTGTAATGGCGGCCAATATTCAACAGATGGAAACAACGCTGGAGCAATCGTTTTTGGAACGATATAAAGTTGGACTCCAGTTTGAGGATAAGGGCGGTATGATTACGGTGGAACGCTGCCATCAGGCTGCGGAATTTTATCTGGAAAAGATCATTCCGGGTTCCAGACGCATTTACCTTCCATCGCTGAAAAATACATTTAACGAGGGTGCGATCCCTGTTACGATTCAATACCGGAATAAAAATGGTGATATATATCTTCCGGAAGACTGTGATTACCAGGAACAGATGCTTTATTTGCTCCATCAAAAAACCGGGCTGACATTTTTGACTGCCGATGATCATTTCCATGATTTTCTTCCTACAAATTTCCGGGAACTTTCGCATTTTTTGGCTTACTTTAATGCGATGGAGAACTGCGGAAGCTTTGAACAGGACATGGTCGTGATTCGTTCGGGACAGATGCAGACGGAAGAGGCAAAAAAACAAATTCAAACATGGAGATTGTGCTTTGAGAAGCTGGAAGACTATCTGCTTTATATTTGGGCACCCTCCAATTTGCAGCAGAATGCACGTGTGTTCTTTCAGGAACTGACGATGCAGTCGTGGAAAAACAAGCATCGCTATTTGCTGTATAATCTTCCTCTGTTTTATGAAAAGGACCAGCAGAAGACAGCGGTATCTAAAGGGGCTGGATTCAATTACGCAGAATCCTTCCGGGAAATGGCTGCCCAAAAGGGAGCAAATTTAACAGATAAACAGCAGGAGGGGGATAATTCGTATGTTTCTGTAACATCGGCATTGGATGCAATGACAGCTGGGGCAGAAGGTGAGAGATATTACAGACTCTGCTATGGCATTCACCTGTATTACTCGATCTGTCTGCATAAATTGATATTGGAAGATGTGCAGAATTTCTTAAATAAAGCAACGGAGGAAGAAAAAATAACTTCCGGTGTTGTTGACTTTTTGCAGGATATTTCGATATTTTGTGTGGGAAGTCAACAGAAAAAGCTTTATGGCCATTTTGAAAGAGACGAAAAAACATCGGGAACAAAAGCTTATGCACTCCGTTCTTTCTTGAGATATCTCGTCATTAAAAATGACTGTAAAGTAATGCAGGGAGTGGATGGAGACAAGGCAGATGAACTTGAGAAAAGCGAAAATCCGTATGCCCTTGTTTATGATCCCTCGTATTTGATGCTTACAGATGCAGACTGGTTTGCAGGAGCAGCGAAGAACAATGTAATTGATGGAAAGACTACAGCAGAGTTGACGCTGACGATCCTGATAAATTGGGATGTTCAGAGAGATATCCGTCATAAATTAAAACAGATCAAAGAAGGAGGCATGATAAAAACCAGAGAAGAAGCGTATTTTATTTGCTACAGGCAAGTTGTACAGGACGTGTTTAAAAAAATTGCGGACGAACAGAGAAACGCCAAGGATTGCAACGAAGCAATTGGGCAAATTGATAAATGGATGCATGACCATGAAACCGAATTTATCTCTTTCCAGATGGACGAAGAATGGAAAAAAGAAGCAACTGTGGCGTGGGTGAACTATACAGCAGCGGTTGCTACAATTGGAAAAAGTGTCGGTCCAATGGGAAACATTTCCTTCGAAACATGGAAAGGACGAACGGCTAAGGGAACAATCGACCAGATCCAAAAATTAAAATCTGCTTGGGTTGAATTCCAGAGATATCTGCCAAAAGAAAATTCCGGAAACTACAGCTATGCGACCATTTGTAAAGTGATGCAGAATCTGGAAAATTTCAATTTGCCGGAAGAGTTGCAGAATTGCTCAATGAAAAAGCTGTGTCAGGAAATAAACAAAGAGCTTAAGCTTTATGCAAAAACTTTTGAAATTCAAAAGCCTTCAAAGCCAAAAGAAGCTGCCGAAAAGAATGCAGAAAAAGTTGTCTCGGACCCAGAGAAAAAACAGACGAGTTCTTTGAAGGCTACTTCGGATGATGTGGAATGACAAAAAGCGTACGGTATCATGAAAGAGAGATATGTTCACATTGACGTTCTGTTTGGGCAGGTTCAGCCGGAACAGGTCTTAGCCAGACTTTTTTGGAGACTGGAGCGTAGTTTTACACAAGAGCTTCAGCAAGTAAAAGAATGCTACGGAAAAGATCTTGATTATATGGTAGACAGTTCCTTTATTTCGGAGAATTGCTATCTGCATGCAGTGCGCAGCCTGCCGCAAAATGCGCGCCGAACCGAAGATGAACTGATGCAGCGATATCGTGAATTGAACTGCTTTTTTTTGGAGAAAAGGCCGACCGGCGGACTGTTTGTGCTGTTGGATGAATACGCACGGGATGTGTTATGCTACAGAAATTCAGAGCCGCTTTGCAGACAGGAACATATTCTGGATTGGCGAGAGCGCAGCTTGTCGATAGGACAGGACATCTTTATCTGCGCTGGACTTGCAGCACAGGATGTGCGCAGCAAATGTATCTCAAACTATTTTTCCTGGCCGGCAGCGATTCGGACAGATAATATTGATTTGAGGAGGATGCTGAAACAGGGAATTTCGGAGAATCATTTTCATTTAAACGGATCCACGAGAATATTTTCGCTTTCCTGGAGCTATTTGATGAACCATCCTACAAAAACGTTGGCATATTTTCGCAGCAAGGATTTTCGTGAAGCGCTTTACCCCACTTCCAATTATGGCGGAATTGATAATAAGCTTTCTTATCAGCAATGTATTTATGATGCGGCGTGGATAAGGGAAAAACTTTATCGGACGATTTGTTTTGGAAAGGAATCGTCTTTGATTCAGAAATTCCGAGAATTTCATTATAAGCCTGATGCGGTAAAAGATTTGAATGAAAGCATTCAGAGCTTATTTTTGAATTCGACAAGCATCTGTTCGGAGACAAATGACCCGGCACGTCAATTGGACTATGCAATGAACGGGAATCTTTTGCAAAGTAACAGTGGAGCGGTACGTTTGCTGGCAGCAGAGAGAAGCTTTTTGTACCGGTGCTTTTTGCTCTTTTTTTCGGACGCCAATGGAAATTGGAAAGAAGAACAGGATTTGTTCTATTTGTACTTATTGCTTCAGATTCGATTCAGACGTGAACTGATTCAGAGCAACTCGCAAAGTGGCTTTCGAAACTTTGCAATGTACGAACAGCGCAAGGGCAATGTATGGAGCGATGATGCACAATACTGGGAAGAGTCGTACCGTTTGTCAGCGGGTTCTGTTTTAACGGAACAGGAAGAAGGAACGTCAGTAGTTCAATCACTGGAATTGAGAATTACACCAAAGCCAACACCGCAGAAGCTTTATCAAAGCATCTATGCAATCGATCGTGCGATTCAGGAGATCCTTCAGGAAGAAAGTGGAGAACGGCATTTGACGCGAAATGAGCTAAAAGAGCAGATGCAGGAGAATAGCCGATTCTTTTATGTGATTCATTTTGTGAAGACGCCGATGGAGTCTGTGGAGCAAGTCAAGAAAAGAAAAAGCGAAATTTGCAGTCCGAGGAATCAAAAAAACGCGTCAATATGCAGAAAAATATGCAAAGAGTACAGCGCAAGCACTCAGGAGCAGCAACTATTTGTGCAGCCGTATCCGAGGAATTGATGGCTGCAACCATGAGATCCGTTGCAGGCCGGAAACTTTTGCGACTTCCTTTCGCTTTTTACGCAGTCTCAGTTCGGTCAGCAGCATACAGAACATCAAGATGCAGCGTTACTGGCCGTTGCTTGGAATTACTTACCATGTAGGGGAAGATTTTCTTGAACTGACAGATGGTTTGCGCGCAATTGATGAGGCTATTTGTTTTCTGGACATGGAGAGGGGCGACCGCTTGGGTCACGCACTGGCCTTGGGAACGGAGCCTGAACAGTATTACCGTATCAAAGGGAAAAGCGTGTACCTTTCGGCGCAGGATCTTTTGGATAATCTGGTCTGGGTACTGTCCCGAAGCTTGGAATGGAACATCCAAATTTCATCCAATCTTCGTGCGTCTATGGAAAGACGCGCAGAACAGCTGCTGCGTCAGATTTATGGAAATATTGCTGGCATACAGAAGATCTCTCTTCAGGAATACTATTTCAGCTGGCTTTTGCGGGGAGACGATCCCACGATTTACGAAGATATTTGTTATTCGTCTGTAGGGCTGAAAAAAAGACTGGAAAAATCTTCCTGCGATAGCAGCTCCTTGAGCGAATTATATGAATATGCAAAGCTGGATAAGAAAATATGGAAGTACGATTCACAGATGCAGCGAAGACCGGATTCGGAAATTTTTGATGCATTGGAAGACCAAATGAGATTGAACGATGATGTCCAGAAGTTGCTGTATTACTATCATTTTGGAACGAGAGAACGTATTGAGGGAGAAAAGCCAGAACGATTTGAGGTGACACCGGAGTATATCCGGATGATTCGAGAACTTCAGAATAAGATGATGCAAAACATTATGTCAAAGGGAATCTCCATTGAGTGCAATCCTTCTTCCAACAAACTGATCGGAACCTTTGACCGGTACGAAAAACATCCGATCTTTCGCTTTAACCATATTGGACTGCCACGGGATGAATACCCCGATGAAAATGCGGAGCTTCAAGTCAGTATCAATACGGATGATCAGGGAGTATTTGATACCTCGTTGGAAAATGAATATGCATTGCTTTATGGCTGCCTGCAAATGCGAAAGGATCAGAAGGGCGACTCTGTAATGGACCTGTCAACCATCCGGGAATATCTGGATCAGGTCAGAAAAATGGGGAACAACTGCATCTTCCCCAAGGCAAGCTGTTGTACACCGCGTCAGGCGTTCGATCCTCAAAAAGGCACCTTTCTGTAAAAATGCGAAGGTTCAGGATGGACTGCATAAGCATTATGAGGCAAGATCAGGCGTACAAAAAGTGGCATGATGATGGACTGACAGCGCTTTTGCTATGCCGCAGTATTGGCGAACAGCTTTGACGCAATGCTTGTTCGCAAACCGAAAGAAAATGCAAGCATGAAAGATGCCGGTTGACTTGCAGCTTTGCAAATGTTTCCCAATTTGAAAAAATAGAATGAAGTTGCCGAAACGGCCTGAATGTACCCGCCTAATGAAACCATGTCTTTCCCTGCTCCCTCCAAAGTGCGAAAATAGTACCATGGAAAAAATGTATTTTTGAGAGCCGTCTGAAAAATACAGAGACGCAGCAAGGAGGACTCCATGGAGAAGCAAGCATTGGCAGCACGGGAACAGCAATGGTATCAGACAATCACTACAGCGAAACAAAGTGGGCAGAGCATAAAAAGTTGGTGTGCAGAGAATGGCGTACCGCTTTCCAGCTTCTACAGCTGGCAGCGGAAAATGAGGAGTGCATTGTTGCAGCAGGAATCCGTCCAGTTCGAGGAACTTTCGCCCAGCTCGCCGAAAACAGCGGCGGTTTCTCCCACCCAAATCACACTGCACATTCGGGAAGTTACAGTTGAACTGCCAGCAGATCTGCCCTCCGGCCAGATCAGTGAGATCATCCGGGGGATCCGTAATGCTGGGTGACATCCGGAAGGTGGAGCACATCTACATCGCCTGCGGATATACAGATCTGCGGCGAGGAATAGACGGTCTGGCACAGATCGCACAGAATCAGTTTTCGCTGGATCCCTGTTCCAACAGCCTGTTTCTGTTTTGCGGCAGAAGACGGGACCGGATCAAAGCCCTGCTGTGGGAGGGAGATGGATTTGTCCTGTTATACAAGCGTGTAGAGACGGGCTGCTTTCAGTGGCCACGGACAAAAGCAGAGATGCGGAGCCTGAGCTGGCAGGAATTCCGGTGGCTGCTGGAGGGTCTTTCGGTAGACCAGCCTAAGGCAACAAAGACCATTGAGCGAGTTGTTCTCTAGGGTAAAGTTTTCCACAATTTCAAGAATTGTTTTTGCAGCAGGATGCCCAGAATTTCAGTACAAAATTCTCCTCGGAAAAGGCTACCAATGGTGGCCTTTTTCCTGTATAATGGGACAGGAAATGGAGGGAGCGCAGATGAATAAGATCGACACCGGAATTGCAGAGCTTCTGGCAAAGCAGCCCTCCGACAGCGCAGAAAAGGATGCTTACATCGCAGAGCTCCAGAAAACAGTCCAGCTGCTCTCAGATGAGGTTCGGAATATGGATGAACTGCTCACTCTGCTGCGCAAAAAGCAGTTTGGCCCATCCAGTGAGCAGACGAAACCGACAGAAGAGCAGCTTGGTCTGTTTAACGAGGCAGAGCAGGAAAATAAACCGGAACCCAAAGAGCCTATTAAAAAGGATGCCCGTGGCTACCATATTCTGAATGCACTGGAAAAGTGGAAGCTGTGCAAGGGTGTCCAGATCGAAAATGTCGATTTCGACATTCCAATCGACCAGAGAAATTGTTCCAACTGCGGAACGCAGATGAAACTGCTGGGCAAAAATATGGTCCGGGAAGTCCCGGAATTCATTCCTGCAAAATTGAAACTCAATCGCTACTGGCAGTACACCTACTACTGACCCTGCTGCAAGAAGGCGGGCAGACTGGCAACAAAAGCGATCCCTGCTCCGAAGCCTTTGCTGAACCACAGTATGGCTTCTCCTTCTGTGGTGGCAGAGGTGATCTACCAGAAATATGTAAACCACGTTCCTCTGTACCGACAGGAGCAGGAGTGGAAAGGCCGGGATGTAGCATTCAGCCGTACGACCATGGCAAACTGGACGATCCGCTGCGCTGAAGACTGGCTGGTTCCGGTCTGGGAAGCAATGCGGAAAGAACTGCTGCAGCGGGAAGTGCTGCACGCAGATGAGACCACCGTGCAGGTGCTGAAGGAGAAAGGCAAAGCTCCTACCACAAAATCCTATATGTGGCTGTACTGCACCGGCAATGACGGTCTGCCGCCAATCGTCCTGTTCGATTACAAGACCAGCCGCAGCGGAGACAATGCCAAGGCTTTTCTGGAAGGATTCCACGGTTATCTCCACACCGATGGCTATGCAGGCTACAACAAAGTTCCGGGCATTACTCGCTGCGGCTGCTGGGCGCATCTGCGAAGAAAGTTCGTGGAGGCTATGCCGCTGGAAAGCAACTGTCCGTCCCCTGCACGAATCGGGCGGGACCTTTGTGACCAGCTCTTTGCAGCTGAAAAAGAACTACAGAGCCTTCCGCCTGAACAGCGGCAGGAAAAGCGCCTTGCGGTCGAACAACCGATGCTCAGGGCTTTTTGGTGCTGGGCTGGATGAGCTCAGCACACAGCCACTGGCTGGCAGCCTGAAGAAGGCGGTGGAGTACGCTCAGGGACAGCGCTCTTATATGGAAAACTATCTGAAAGATCCTCGCTGTGAGATTTCCAACAACCGTGCAGAAAACAAGATCTGCCCCTTTACAGTCGGCAGAAAAAACTGGCTGTTCAGTGATACACCTGCCGGGGCAAGGGCCAGTGCGGTGATCTACAGCATTGCGGAAACAGCAAAGGCAAATAACCTTGCGCCCAGAGATTATATCCGGTTCCTTTTCGAGAATCTGCCTGACATGGAGATCCAGACTCACCCGGAGCGTCTCGACCAGATGCTGCCTTGGGGAAAGCTCATTCAGGAAAACTTTGCATAACAAAATGAGGCACCCGATTTCGAGTCGGGCGCCTCTTGTCTTTCTAGGGACGTGCTCTCACTGGGCGGTTACGCCTGAATCCTATGTTGCGTGGGATTCAGGCCGTTTGGCGTAACGTAACCGCCCAGTGAAAGCACGTCCCCAGAAGTCAAAACCACCGGCTGAGCCGGTGACTTGAGTAAGCCCTAGAAGGGCTCCTTACTAGCAAAGCCCCTGCAAGAGGCCACGAGCAAGCATCTTTCATCTGCATTACTTGCCCTACTGCTCTAACGAGCAGTATCATAAAGTGCATCTTCTATCCTGACTGATGCTGGTCTGGTTCTTTTTCAGAAGCTGCGGTTCAAACTCACCTTTCCGGTCACGGGTGCATAAATCGGCGCGAGTTTGCCATCTGCACGGAGAAAACCTGCCACAGCATCGGAGAATTTCCGCCACCTCGCCGGATCACCCTTCCACCAAAAAGCTCTGTCGGCAATCCCACCGACAGAGCTCGGAGATACTAATCTTCCACTTCGGGTATTGGAATATTGTACAGCTGTAACGTTTTTTCCAAAAGCTCAATGCGCTGCAACAGCCTGCGGATTTCAGCATCCATCGCGTGGGACGTTTCGGTGGCCTCATTCTCTGCAACTTTGGCGACTTCCAGCTGAACCTCCATCTCGCAGTATTCAGAGAATGAATTGTATGGACATTTAGCCATTGTCCGAACCACCTTCCTGCATAGATGCTTTCAGCCCTTTGCGCTCACGCATTGAGATACGTCCCTCAATCAGAATTTTATATGAATTGTGGACTATACGGTCCATAATTGCTTCTGAAATCGGACTATCAGACTCTGGATTAGGATCGATTCGTGTATACCATCCAACAGGTTGGTACTGGGCGCAGAAAATCATTGAGCGTTGACTGCGTGCTTCTGCAATTTCCAACAGGTCATAAGACTCCTGTGGGGTAAGAGGACGAATCAGCCATTCGTCCAAAATTAGAAGGTCAACTTTCTTGTAGAAGGCTAGCAGCTTTTTCAGTTCACCACTGCTGCGCGCAATAGTCAACTCATCCAGCAGTTCCGGCATCCGGATAAAAGTAACCTTCTTGAAGCGGCGGCAGGCCGCATTTCCGAGAGCACAGGCAATGTACGTTTTTCCATTTCCAGAAGCACCTTCAAGAATCACATGGTGTCCCTCGTCAATGTATTTGCAGGTGGATAACCGCAGCATCTGGGATTTGTCCAACTTGCGGTCTTCGTAATATTCAATACCTTCCACCGTGGCGGACGGAGCCCCAAGGTGAGCTTTTTTAATCAAGCGATTTACTTTGTTCGTCTGCCGTTTGTTCCATTCGGCTGTTACTGCCATGCTGAAACGTTCCTCGAAGCTCAGTGCATTAAAAGAAGAATCTTTCAACTGCGCGGCGAATTCCGTTGCCATGGCGCTCAGTTTCATATCAGTAAGCATATCAATCGTCTGCTGGTTCATTTGTGCTCACCTCCATTCGCAAAGTAGGAGGCACCGCGCGTAATGCCGTAACGATTCCTGTTCGAGGACTGTTCTTGAGCAGTAGAATCCTTTGTTTTTGCATCCTGTTTGCTTTTCAGGATACTGCTAATGTTGCGAATAGAAGGTGTCGTACCATAAGCAAGAACACGAGCGCAAGCGTTCTCTAAACGTTCCTTGCCATACCGTTCTCCCAATTTGGTAAGGCTTGCACAAGCCTTGTAACCCTGTTCCGGAGCTTTGCCGGATTCAAGAAAGAAAGCCACCACATGTTCCGTCTGAGGCCCAACAGACATAGCCCAAACCTTGAAGTCGTCCTCATTGTAGGTCAGATACTTTTGGTGGGTCTCTGGCATATGCTCCAGTTTTACCAGAGGATCACGCTGCAGCGTCTGTAAACGCCGGTGACTGGTCACCCGACTGCCGTGGTAGTATACTTCTACTAAATTTTTTGTGACGCGGACATCGACTTTTTCGCCAATCAGGTTATACGGCACAGAATATTTGTTCCTGCCATCGGAAAACAAATAATCATTGGGCACTTTTGCGACAGACCAGACCGCTGATTCAAACGGCGTTGCGGGCAGAGGCAGCATATAAGGCTGTTCTTCCTCCAGATAAGCACTGCGACGCGTGCCGGTACGCTGTTGAAATTCCCGACTGTTCAGTTCTTCCAGTTTTTCAGCAACAGCCTCGTTGACTTCTTGCAGGGAAAAGAACTTGCGGTCACGCAGCGCAGCAATAATCCAAGTCTCCGCAAAGCGAACGGAAGCCTCTGCCGAACTCTTGTCCTTCGGACGGCGCACGCGAGCCGGAACAATGGCAGTGCTGTAATAATCTGCCAGCTCCTGGTAGCTGCGATTCATGACTGTGTCGTACCGGGTATGTGTAGCAGGAGCACAGTACAAGTTCCTCAGCCTGTTGTGCAAGCTGCTGCCCTGTGGCCTTCGAGGAAAAATCGTTGGAGCGATATACGCAAAATAATAATACGACACAATATACCTACTTGACGTATACACGAAAAGCAGGTATAATGGAACTATGATAAAGAGCTTCGCAGACAAAGAAACGGAAAAAGTGTACAATCAGATTTTTTCAAAGAAGTTGCTGCAGTCAATTCAAAGAATTGCATTGCGAAAATTGATCATGATAGATGATGCAGGATGTTTGGAGGATCTGCGTGTTCCACCGGCAAATCAGCTGGAGTTGTTGAAGGGCAACCGAGCGGGACAATATAGCATACGAATCAATGATCAGTACAGAATATGTTTTAATGTTGATGGGAATAATTTTTATAATGTAGAAATCGTTGACTATCACTAAAGCATAATATGCTGAAAGAGCATATTAAAGCGGAAAGGAGAATTTCCATGATCGATTACATTGCTACACCTACGATGGGAGAAATATTACAGGAAGAATTTATGGAGCCGATGAACATCTCGGCATATAAGCTGGCACAGGAAATTCATGTTCCGGTGTCCAGAGTTCAGGATATACTGCATGATCGTAGAAAGGTGACTCCAGATACGTCGCTCAGGCTGGCAAAGTATTTCGGAGTGTCGGATAGATATTTTCTCGATATGCAGAACGATATCGACATCCGAAATTTGAAAATCGTTATGACCAATGAGATTAATAAAATCAGAGCGTGCCAGGCGGTTTAACATCGCAAGGCGGCAATGAATGCTGAAGCCCACTGGCGCATTGTGTAATTCTTCCGGGCTTTTTGCGATAGCTAATATGTGATTGAGAGAAGCATCTGTCAGAGTAATCTGGTGGGTGCTTTTTTCATGCCAAATTCCCACCGGGGGCCGGGGTTACTTCTCTGTGGTGAAGTCTCACGGAGACCGGTGGCCCCTTTCGTGTGAAAAAACGCAAAATTCATAGGCCGGGGGTCCCGGAATTAACGGCGCAAAATGAACAAGGTGAAGATGAGGGCATCGGGGTGAACGCTCCGGTGCCTTTTGTTTTCCCCCGAAATGAACCAAAGCGTGTGAAAACCCTTGCAACATGGGACTTTTCGCACGTTTTAAGGGGAAAAATCAAAATACTGAACAGGGCTGACAAGGATACATTCGTTGGGAACACCTGTCGAATTTAATTTTGCCTTTAATCTGCGAATAAACTCATCCCAATTTTTTATTACAGCGATTGCAGGTTGCTTGTCGGGCGGCAATGCTGAAATTTCAGCAGGAGAAGCGTTATCAGCAAAATCCTGAAAATATTTAGCGTCAATATAGGTTGAAAGTCTGTTTTTTCCTTCGTTTTTGGGTGGGGGAAAAGCAGATGTCTTTAGCCCATAAAAACATACACAGGGAAGGTGCATATCTTTCCTGCTCTTAATCAGAATCCGATCTGGCAATTCATAAGTACAGGTGTTGGAATATTTTGCAATAATATCTTCATATTGCAAAGGATAGGATTTGCTAGAATAAGCGAGTGTTCCTTCATAAATATCGCCACGTCCCTTTTTTCCATACTGTTCCCATGATTTTGGAGTGTTGAATTTGATTTGTCCAAGGTTGACAAGTTTCTTGGCAAATTCAACGGTTGTGCATCTTAGGACAAGAATAAGATCGTCAGGATTCTTCCAAGATGAATTACACATCCTTTTTAATAATTCAAGTTTTCTACCCATTCAGATAAGTCTGCCTTGCTGGAATATGAGTTGAACATCTTACCGTGCAGCAGCTTTGCACCGGGACAGCTTGGCGCGAGTTTTTCATTGGTCTTACCCATGTCGCTGCCGCCAGATGTGGCAAAGGGAATGATTGCTTTACCTTTCAAATCATAGCTTTCCAGAAATGTATTGATGATCGTCGGAGCAATATACCACCAGATAGGGAACCCGACAAAGATGATGTCGTATTCATCCATGTTATCACGCTTGGCAGCGATGGCAGGGCGAGAGGTGGAATCGCTCATTTCGATGGTGCTGCGGGATTTCTTGTCCATCCAGTTCAGATCGGCTTTAGTGTACGGAACCTCCGGCTGAATCTCAAAAATGTCCGCACCGATAGCATCGGCCAGATTTTCAGCAACCTTTGCGGTAACGCCGCTGGCTGAGAAGTAAGCAACAAGTCGTTTGCTCATGACAATGCACTCCCTCAATATTTGATTTGGTAATAGTATAGCGCGGTGGAGGAGGGGTATCAAGAAGTGAAATGAAAACAAAATTGCTTGGAAAATCAATAGTTGAATTTGATCAATCATAACCTTTATGTTGCATCTTAACTCAAAATAAGTTATAATACAGAAAAAGAGTTATAAATAATGGAGGCGATAGAGTGGAATACCTTAAGCGGGTTTTAGGAATTGAAGTGCTGTATGAAAATAAAGCTTTAGAGCATTTGCCAAACTTCATCAGTACAAGGTACGATTCACAGAAAGTATCTCTGAGTGGTCAAAAAGCCGTTTTTTTGTACCCTAAAACCGAATTGGAACAGGTGGAAACATTAAAGAAGCATCTGGAACGTGTGAAAAAGGTTGCAGATTGCCCTGTGATTTTAGTACTGGAACAAATCACTGCACGGCAGAAGGAGTATTTACTTCGAGAAAAGATAGCATTTATTGTGGATGGAAAGCAAATTTATCTGCCCTTTATGGCGGCATATTTGCAGGAACGTTGTGATGCAGAAAAGAGCGACAGAGAAGAAATCTTGCCATCAGCTCAGATGCTGTTGCTTTATTTTATTTATGAGGGAGCAAAAGAACTGTCCACAAGTCAAGCTGCAAAAGATTTGGATTTGACAGCAACATCTATTTCCAGAGCGTCCAAACAACTTGAAGAAATGGGAACGCTGCAATCGAGAAAAATCGGAGTACAGAAGATACTGTTTTCGGAAAACTCCCCCAAAGAGTTGTTTTATAAAGTAGAGAAAGCTCTGCTCAATCCTGTGAAAAGGACTGTCTACATTCCATGCGAGGAAGTAAAGAATGAATTGTTGGAGAGCGGATATTCCGCATTGGCGGAGTATTCGATGCTCAATGTGCCTAGTGTTTGGTGCTACGCTTCAGAAAGAATATCTCAGTGGAATGACTGTATGACAAAGGATTTACAGGACTCAAATTCACAGGTGGCTGTTGAAATGTGGAGATATGACCCACGAAAATTATCGAAGAAAAAAATGGTCGATGAACTTTCTCTGGCATTATCGCTCAGGGAAGATGCAGATGAACGGGTAGAAGAAGCAGTAGAAGAAATGTTAAATAATCTGTGGAGGAAGATAGATGGTAACAGGGATTGAAAGCTTTAAGGAATGGTTCAAGGGTAACGAAAGCCAGTATGCAATTATCGGTGGAACTGCGTGTGACATCTTGATGACGGAAGAAGGCTTAGACTTCCGTGCAACAAAAGACATTGATCTTGTTCTAATTATTGAAGCTGTGGATGTGGCTTTTGGAAGAAAATTCTGGGACTATGTAAAACAGGCTGGATATGAGCATTGTAATAAAAGCTCTGGTGTGCCGCAGTTTTATCGCTTCAGTCACCCAACCTCAAACCGTTATCCAGCAATGATCGAACTGTTCACTAGAAAACTGGATGCAATTCAACTTCCAGATGATGCAGTATTGACACCGCTGCCAATGGATGAGGACATATCGAGCTTGTCTGCAATCCTTTTGGATGATGATTACTATGAGTTCTTGAAGCAGGGGAAAGTAACTGTTGATGGAGTGACGGTTTTGGATGCTGCATATTTGATTCCATTCAAGGCGAAAGCATGGATGGATTTGACGGATCGCAAAGAAGCCGGAGAACACGTTGATAGTAAAAACATTAAGAAGCATAAAAATGATGTTTTTCGATTGACTGAACTGATTGACCCTACAGTCAAGATTGCCACTCCCAGTGGCGTGTATGAGGATATGCAGAAGTTTGTTGATCGAATGAAAAATGAAACGGTTGATGTTAAACAGTTGGGACTTGTGGGACGAACGAAAGAACAGATTCTTCAGGAAGTAAAAGAACTGTATGTGCTGGCGTAAATAAAAATGACTGAATATAAGTCGAAAGACAGAAACTCTATGGGGAGAGAATATGAAAAGTGACATCCAGTTATATCCCGATTTTATAAAAGCGTTAAAAGAGAATGATATTGTGTACCTTTTTGGTGCAGGATTTTCAACGGCGTTATCCGGAAGAAAGTATACATGGTGGGATTGGATAGTTGATGGGATTAGTCGTATAAAAGACTATGCTATTGCAGATATGCTTAATGAATCGTTGAAGGCTGACAATTCAACGGATAACATGGTTTCAGTTGTCGGAGAAGTCATAAAAATACTCAAGGCAGAAAAGTCGTATGAAACATGGATGCATGAGGCATTTGAGTCAGCAAAAGTCACAAACATAAAACTTGAAAACATACTAATGCAAATGCTGCTTACGCAGGATGTTCTCGCAACAACAAATTATGACCATCTCTTAGAGAAGGCTACTAAACTAACAGCAATATCTTATGAAGAGCCTAATATAGCATTTCAAATGCTGAAACAAGGAAAATCGAATAATGTTTTGCATATTCACGGAATTTATGATTCCGAAAAGGAAATTGACAATATTATTGCAGATAAAGAACAGTATGATGCAGTAATGAATAATCAAGGGGCGCAGTTTATACAAGGAATATTGGGAACAAGAACTTTGGTGTTTGTTGGATGTGGGAAAACAACAGAGGATGCCAATATATCGCGATTCATTCGGTTTGCCAATAGCTATCTTAAAATGAATCAAGAATACTATTTTCTTTATAAAGAGGGTGAAAATCCTGTTGGAATGCCAAGCAATATAAAGCTGGTTTCGTACGGAAATGAGTACAGTGATCTGCCGTATTTTTTGGAAGATATGGTAGGATTACGAATTAAAGAGGCGATGAACAAAAGGCCATTAATTGGAGTGTCACCGTACAAAACAGTACGATGCGCAACAGACGTATTGCAAAGGTATCATTATTCTTTACAGCAACTGCCTTTCTGTGGGCGCATTGAAGAAATGAACCAATTACGGAATTTTCTTGATAAAGATCAAAAATTTTTGTGGTGGGCTATTACGGGACAGGCAGGAGCGGGAAAAAGTCGGCTTGCATTAGAGCTTCTAAAACGTTCAACCGGGAGTTGGTTCGGATTCTTTATTAATGACAAAGCAACACAAGAGGACTTTGATTCGTTTGAGCCATTTAACAATACTGTAATAGTTATTGATTACGTTGCAGGTCGTGAGGGATTCGTTGCAAATGCTATTCGTTCAATAAAAGAAAAGTTTGAAAATGTAGACTACAAAGCAAGGATTCTTTTGTTAGAAAGAGAAAACTCAAGAAATGCAAGTTCGTGGTATTACAAGTTGATTCAAAGAATTGGAAAATATGACTCCTACGATTTGAAAAGTACGGAATACGAAAATTATTTTCTGAATTTGGGGGATTTAGATAAAGCATCCGTTGAAATCTTAATTAAAGAAGTTATGAATCAAAGAGGGATAGAAGCAGCAGACACGGTTGCATATGAATTGTGTGAGGCGTATGGAAAGAAATACGAAAAATTGCAATTCAGACCCTTGTTTGTACAGATATTTGTAGAAGCATGGATTGAAAATGACTTTCAGCTACCAAGATATGATAAATTTGAAGAACTTCTACAAAGGCTGCTAGAAAGAGAACAGGAGAGATGGCTTGAAATATTAGATAATGACCAAGTTTGTTGCAACGCATTTATTCGGCTGCTGTTAAGAGCTAACATTAGTGGTAAACTGCAACCAGATAATATGCCAAGCTATTATCAAGATGATTGGTATATTGTAAATTCCTTTTTGCAGAATCACTCTTTTCCCGGAAAGCAACGAGAAGAAGAAAAGAAAGCAATATTTGCTACGATTTGTCAGAATCTGGATGAAAATAGCGTAGAAATTGAACCGTTATATCCGGACTTAATAAAAGAATATATGTTTTGCTTCTATATGGATGATTCAAGGCTTCCGGGAGTCTTGAATGAGTTGTGGCAAAATGAAGCAAGCAAATTTTCAACTTTTATAACACGTTCTTTGACAGATTTTCCTGAAATTCCATTCTTTAAAAGGGTATTGAAGGAGTTTGATGAAAACACCCAGAATATAGATGTATTAGTTGGACGGCTTAAACTTTTGGAAAAGCGAACAGTCGATGAAAACGATGATCCGATGGTTCTTATTTCCATTATTGATAATGAATATGCTTTTTGGCGGCAAATAAAAATTCCGGAAGAAGATACAAAGAAAGAAGAAATTGCCGTAATAAAGTTGACTGGACTAAATTTGGTGGCACAGCAATATGCAGGATGGGCAATGTATGACCTTTCTTATACGATGGAAGCATTAGATGAAATGTGTAATGTCCCAGGGGGAGATGGGGTAAATGCCTTGAAACAATTCTTTTTGTCAGAAGCCATAAAAGAATTATCACAAAAAGGATTTGTGGAAGAGTCAAATAGTCTTATTCGGAAAATGGAAGAGGTGATCAATGAAAATCCTGAGACAGATGAATTATCAGAAATCTCTGAAATGGACTGTTATAATGCTGAAATAATGAATAATCTTCAGCAGGAAAAATTCAATGATGCGCTTAGTATATTGAATGTGATGAGAGGCAAATGCAACTATGGAAACATCAATGCAGTGCGTATCTTGATGCTGTCACATAGAAATATTATAGATATGGCATTTCAGATGACAAAGAAAGATGTCATGGATTGCGTCATGGCTGACGCAAAAGAGCTTTCTGAAAAATACCCGAAGGATGTTGATGTTCAAGCAAAGTGGATGCTATGTAGACTTTGCGATTTGGAGGAAAGATTTTTTGATAAAGGCGAAACCGTATCACTAGACGAAGTGAGTGAAATAAAAGTAGAAGTTCCTCTAAGTAGCTATGAGAAAAATAATGAGGCATCTGAATACTTGGGAATGCTATGGGGCGCTGCAAACACGTTTAAACTTAATTTTGTGAACAAAGATAGAGACAAAATAAATACAATAATTACTGAGGCAAGAGAAATTCTTTCAGTAAACCCTTACCAATGTGAAGTTGCGGGAGCTTTTATGTCGGCACAACTTGCGCTGCATAATGATGTCCTGCATAGAAACCTTACAAGAACGGAAGTAGATGAAGCATTCCAATACGTGGAATCGAATCCATATTCCGAAGCTTTGAGAGAAGTATTCTTTAATAAGCTGCTGAAAAATTCAACAGAAGAAAAGAATCGTATGAATTATTTAACAAAGCCAGTGGTGGTGAATGCTCATCAAGATGCAAGATATAACCCTATGTCAGATGGTGGTGTTGAAGAGATTGCAGATTTTGAGGAAGGCCTAAGAACACTTCTTTTTGGCGTGAACGAATATCAAGAGCCATACAAGAGAGTTTGCCCCAAAGTTGGAGCTAATGAATCGTGTCCTTGCGGAAGTGGAAAAAAGTTCAAGAAATGCTGTAGAGGAAATGGAAAGTATGATTGATGGAATAACAGGAAAAAGCGTTGTAATAGGTTGATCTGCTATATGGAGCAAAGCAAAAATGGGAATGTAGCATAGCAAGGACAGCTATGAAAGGATTGTATTCCCAAGAGTAGGACAATTTTAACTAAATAAGCCGTATAGGGCTTCCGGATGGTTCAATACCATAGGAAATCTTATGCGGCTTTTTTTTGCAAAAATTTGTTGTCCCTATCTTGACATCAGGGGGCCTTGCAGCGGTAAGAGCCTCGGCTTTTGCAGCACTTTACAGTGCGTTTGGAAAATACGATGTGGTGCACATCCATGCCGAAGGACCGGCCTTCTTCTCATGGCTGCCGAAGATGTTTGGCAAAAGGGTGGTGGTTACCATCCATGGCGATGACTGGCAGCGCGAGAAGTGGCAGTCAGGGTTTGGCTCCAAATTTATCCGTCAGGGCGAAAAAAATGCCGTGAAATACACGGACGAGATTATTGTTCTAAGCAAGGGCGTGCAGGACTATTTCAAGGAAACTTATGGCAGAGAAACACACTTTATCCCTAATGGCGTGAATAGGCCGCAGATTCGGAAAGCAAATCTGATTACGGAGAAGTTCGGGCTGAAAAAAGATTCCTACATATTGTTCCTCGGGCGTTTGGTGCCGGAAAAGGGTATTCGATATCTGGTTGAGACCTTCAAAAATGTCAAGACGGATAAAAAACTTGTCATCGCAGGTGGCTCCAGTGATACGGATTCCTTTATGGCAGAGCTGAAAGAACTGGCAAAGGGTGATGATCGGATTCTCTTTACTGGGTTTGTGCAGGGAACGATGCTGGATGAACTGTACAGTAATGCCTGTATCTACACGCTACCGTCCGATCTGGAAGGAATGCCCCTGAGCCTGCTGGAGGCGATGAGCTACGGCAATTGCTGTCTGGTTTCCGACATTCCAGAGTGCGCAGAGGTTGTGGAAGATAAGGCACTGATTTTCAAAAAGGCTGATGTGCAGGATTTGCAAGAAAAGCTGCAGGACGCTTGTGACCATTCTGAAAAGGTGGATGCACACAAAAAGCAGGCCGCAGACTTCATCTGTAAAAAGTACAACTGGGATGAAATCACGAAAGAAACCATGAAACTGTACAGGAGAAAATAATAGATAAGAGTATTGATAATAAATAAGTTTTTGTATCTCAACGGTGGATCAGAGACGTACATATTTAAGCTGGGTGAGGCGCTGGAGCAGCACGGACACGAGGTTCAGTACTTCGGTATGGAGCATCCACGACCGTCCGATGGTTGCCAAGAACTTTGAGAATCTGGTCAACGAACTGCTTCGCAGCAACAGTCCGAAGAAGTGGTTCCGTGCTTACTTTAACCATGGTTTGATCAACTACATCTACGGCCAGAAGCGTCTGCTGCCTTGCGACATGAGCTTTGATACCTTCTTCATTGAAATGCTGCAATTATTGCTTCGATGCCCCAAACACCCAACGCTCCCATGGAATGGCCCGTAACATATATGCAATCAGGGTCAATATTGCCGCGGCTTTCCATCAGCTCCTGAATAGTTTCCAGCAGGGCAGTTTGCACTGCCTCGTCGGTCCAACCTTTTGCAGATTGTTCATCAGTGGGAGATTCATCGGCGGCAGTGAAACGGGCTGGCAGTTGGGGAGCAAGCACATAACAGGGATGCTGCGTCTGGGCAGCAGTAGTAGTAAAACTGTACGCATTTTTGCTATTCAGCTGAGCGATGTTGTCTTGGCCTATGTCATCTGCGCCGTGGAGGTAAAGTACTAGGGGCAGCTTTTCACCGGTGGAGTGGGGGGGTGAACAGTCGGTAGCACAGAACATCGTTATGTCCTTCAACAAATTGGGCGAAAAGTAAGTCTGTGTCTTCGGCAGAATCAATAGGGGAGGGGACTACAGGAGCAGCAGAAGTTACGGGTAACCCACTGACGGTCACGGCGGCAGCCGCAGCCCCCCCCCAGCAGACGGAAGAAATTTCTCCGGTTTATCTTCATGGATATAGCCGCCTTTTGTCTTACATTTCTTCACCGTTTGTGAAATGCAGCGAGCTGAGAAGGCTCTTTTCTTTTGGCTAAGTGTGCACAGATTTATGCGCAGTTGCATATGCTATGGGTTAATAGAGCCCAAAAGGCCAGTCGCGCGACTGCGGGTTTGACTACTGATCCAATGAGCATCGCTATGCCCATTCCTCCCACGTTTGAGGCTACCTTGAGTAGTTTCGGACGTGGGAGGGATTTGGATGCCCTCGCATGCTGAAAAAAATCAAACAGAGATCAAAAACTACTATCGTATTATAGACCCGGAGAAAAGGCTGTCTGAGAATGAGAAGGCTGAAGAAGAACGCAAGGTGTTAGCGAATATGCATACTTGGCTCATCAGGAGACCGTGTGAGCCAGTTTAAAACTGAATTGCTGCGTGTTTTGGCGCTGTTCGAATGGGTAGTAAGCCGGGGTGGACTTCAAAAATCTGAAATTATTTCGGATTTTAGGAGTTTATTCTGGCTTTTTTGCGTTTATAGGGGCGCACAAGTGAACTTGCACAAAAATGGGACATCGGCTTTGGAACTCTGTCCAAAGATGTCGAAAAGGTATTTACGCTGGATAATTTTGGTGCTATAATCACCATGGGATTTGAGCCCAAAGGAGGCTTTGACCCATCATCTCGATTCCATAGTGTAAATGCAATACAACATAATTGAACAGAAAGAAAAACCGAAGATGCGAGGTATATTAAGACTCTGAATTGAAACAGTAAAAATAATATAAGCAGTCTGTGAGTTTCAGCGAAAAGGTATATGTGATTGGTAAAAGCTGGAACGGATCTTTGAATTTAAGGTATACGGATCCAAAATACATAATTAGAAAAGCAATAGTAACGGGATTTTTTACAGGATTATAAAAACACTCTAGGTAGAGAACTCTAAAATAACTGCTTTTGTGAATTATGTAAGGGGATAAGTATGCTCATTCGAGAATTGGACTGTTATTTCAATTCAATCTGACTTCGCAATCGGAATCTTTGTATATACGAAGACCGGAGAAGCTAGGATAGTGTACTTGTAACAAGTCACTGAGTCTTAGCAGCTCCGGTCTTTTTTTGTTTGCATTTGCAGTATGGAAGGGGGTGAACCGAGGTGGCATCTGGTGTACATAAGAATACGGATATCAAGGTGGAAACCGACAGTGCCAACTCGGTTTGCCGTCAGTTGCCGCAGAAAACTGCCGAACAGGGATTGGCAGCTGCAGTTGCGTTTGCGGAGGAGGTTCAATGGTCGTTGGCAATACGCAGAACGATTTCGGGGGTAGGGTTTGGAGAGGCCTTGAAGCTGCTGATGAACGACCGGGATATGTCTGTGGAACAGATGGAGTCAGAGTCTGGGCTCTCTGTATCTACGGTAAAGCGGTTTCGTGCAGGACAGGATGCAAGTGTGGAGCAGATCGTTGCCATCTCGGTGGCACTGCACCTTCCGCCACCTGTAAGCGGTGATTTGTTGAGGATGTGCGGAATCACGCTGGATTTCAACAATCAAAAGAATACTGTCTATCAGATGATTCTGACGGAGTATTACAAAGAGGGTATCGAGCAAGTCAATGTCTGCCTTGCAGCATGTGGATGTGCGCCACTCAAAACTGCCTGTTAATGCGGACACAACAGAATATACCTATGAGGCGATTGGACCATAAAACGGTCTGGTCGCCTCTTTTTTTGAAATTTTTTCTGAGGTAAGGGCTCAAGAAGTGAGCCCTAAACGGTAATAAAACGGCGCAGTAAGGCTGCATAAGAGCATCTGACATGACGGTGCTTTTCTATAAAAGTACGAAATAACGATGCTTTGCACGCTGCTTTTTAGAGCTCATCTGATGAACTGGTGATTTGAGGTGTTCTCGGTTATCATGTAGTCAGTTCAAGGGACAAGCCCCAAGAACAAAAATATCGTAAGGCCCGATTCTAGAGAGGGTTAAGGATACCATAACGGAGTTTTACCAGCCGGCAGACGCTGTCTGCTGCGGTAGAACGACCGGTCTATGGGTGTACCTCCCATCTCTGGAATCGGGCCTTTTTGCGTTTTGCAGGCTGGTTCAGTGCACGGCGTGAACCCCTATCCCGTCTCCGTCGTCGGTATCCTTCCCCTCCCTGAGTCCGGGGGAAAGGACACGAAAATGACTGACGTGATGAACTGCGTGGATAAGCTGCTGGAGAAGATCACCGGCTACAAGCAGCGCATGGCTGTGAACCCCAGCGGTGATTATCGTTAGCCTTCCAAATTTTCGACTTTTTACGCTTTATCGAAAATTTGGAGGTTACACATGAGTTTCAATAATGGTAATGAACGTCGCAAGCTGAACGCAAAATGGGAGCAACTTCGTGTGCAGTACCGCGAAGCCGGAATGAGCGAAGAGGCAATTCAGGCGATGTATGAGTTTGATTTAGGCGTCCTGAACAGTGAACGCGCCTATGATGCCAACACGGTGGCAGTCTGTGATGGCGAAGATGACGTTGACGCAAGGAAAGCAGCGGATCTTAAGCAATATGAAGCTGCAATCACAGTAACGGATACCTACCACGAAACCAAGAGCCGCTTTGGATGGATCGGTGAAATCGAGAATGAGCGGCTGCTGGCTGGTCTCGAAAATTTATCGGAAGATGATCTCAAACTTTTGACGCTCTATGTTTATGAGGGTTACACAGAGAGCGAAATTTCTAAAGTTTTTAGCATTTCGCAGCCTGCAATTCATAAGAGAATCGAGAAAATCACTATATTTTTGAAGAAGTTTTGATTTTTGGTTATAATTTGACCCTTCTCGATGGCTCGTAAGTGAAGGGACAATTTCCCAAGCGGCCCCTGCCGCAGGGCAAAGTGTCCGACCTCGCGGTCCTTGAAAACTGAAGAGTTCCATCGTCTGGTACTCCGATAATGGTACTTCCGTAATTCGCGGCCCGGTCACAAAGAAGACGGGGTGGCTGAAATGCCAATGAAGCGGTAAAAGTTCGCTGCCAGATGTTTATGCCCCACTCGCAGGGGGCCGAGGGCGAATATGCGAGACCTTTAATCATATTGATCCGGGAACTGCCGGGTACGTTTTTGTGCATCTGGCAGTTCCCGTTTTTTACGTATCCCAATTTATTCTTTACCCGAATATTCACTTTTGATACATAGGAGGACACTTTTATGGATGAGTTGAACCCCACGGTGCGCGAGCAGGAAATCTACGAGGAGATGGAGCTGACCCCTGAGATGGTCAAGTCCATCCGCACCCTCTGCAGCACCTGTCTGCGGCACTTTGTGGATGCAAAGGCTTTCAAGATCGCGCTTGTTCCCAGCGCAGACCGGAGCATGGACACTTGCACAGTCTGCCAGACCCGGCGCGGTCATGACTACGTTGTGATGAACCGCTGAACAAACACACCGCACACTGCCAAGGAGGTGCAGCGGGCGGTGTACATATTACAAAGGAGGGCAGCTTTTGATTCAAAACTGGAAATTCCAGCGTGGAGACATTTTCTTCACCCGTTTCGACAACGCCACTGGTTCAGAGCAAAGCGGGAATCGTCCGGCAGTCGTTCTCCAGAACGATGTGGGGAATTTTTACTCGCCCACGCTGATCGTGGCCACATTGACAAGCAAGGCTGCAAAAAAATATACCCAGCCGACCCACTGCCTGCTGGTGAACGATTTTCTCTCCGTTCCGTCCATCGTTCAGGCAGAGCAGATCTTTACCATAGACAAAAGCAGGGTGCTGAAATTCCTCGGACACCTCACCCCGGAGGAAATGCGCCGGGTGGATGATGCAGTTCGCATCAGCCTTGCGCTGAACCCTATGGGCAGCATCCAGCAGATAGAGCCTATCCGGCGCTCTACGGCGGTTTATGCGCCGCCTGAGGTGGTGGATGGCAAACCGCCCGTCTACCCCTATACGCCCATCCGGTCGTCCTTTGAGAACGCCGGAAGCATCGAGGAAATGATGCTGTACACCGAGTTGCAATCCGCGGTTCATGCCATGATCCAGCGGCTGGAATACAGCTTCACCTTCAATCCCAGCCTGCTCACCAGCCCGAAGCGGAAGCAGCAGGTGGCTGAGATCTTAGAGGAAGCCGAGAAGTACATTTGGAGAATCAAGGAGGAAATGCGATGCGCCTGAACGACAACACTACTTTCATTGGTATCAACCCGCCGTACCAGCTTTCGGTCATCCACAGCAGTAAGCTGATCTATCCCCGCGAGATCTACCAACTGGGCGAAGAAATCTACTGCGAAGCCCTGCGGCACATCGTGGAAGCGTGGGAGGGTAGACCGGATTCCTTCCGGGCGGCTGTCCTGCGGGGCGTGATGTACTTTGTGCAGCTGTATCATGGGCAGTACAGCGCGGAGCGGCTTGTCCGTGCGCTGGGCAGCGTCCATCCCATGGAGCTCTACCGCATCAGCCGGGATAACCCCGCCAAGCTCCCGGGCTGGCGGCGGTACGTTTATCCCATCTACACCACCTACAACGGCAAGTGCAGGAAGGACGCGCTGCCGATGAAGTTCTAAGCTCAAACTTTTCCTTTGGCAAGGGCGATGGTACCCGAAAAAGACCATCGTCCTTTACATATAGTATTTTCTTTTGAATAATTGACATATTGAACTGGAAAGGAGAGGACAGGAATGAGCGAGATCGCAGCCTGCACTTTGATTCAGGAAGAGCCCGACCGCAAGACGGAGCGGTACATGATGATGTTCAAGGATTACCCGGATGTGGTGACGGTGGAGCATCTTCAGAAAATGCTGGGGGTGGGGCGGAAGGTCGCCTACCTGCTGGTCAAGGAAAACAAGATCCGGTCTGTCCGTGTGGGGCGCAGTTACAAGATCCCGAAGCTCTGCGTTGTGGAGTACCTGCTGGACAAGACTTGACCTTCAGGAGGGATGCAGCCCCCAAAATCCCTTGCGCCATCCTTGCAAAGCAGCCCTGTTTATTTTAAACTAAGGTTTGGAAACATTTTTCCGCTATGAGCGTCAGCAGGAGGAAGCGACCGTACAGCAGCTTCTGGATTGGCACAGGGAGCTGACCGATGCCCTTCAGTATGCCGTTGACAGTAACTGGCTGAAAACGAACCCCGTCAAGACAGTTGACCCCTGCCTTGATAACTCCCCGGTACTTTTCAACGATTTTCTCATGGACTGGTTGAAAATGATGAAGTCCCGCGTGGCAATTACGACCTATGCAAACTACGAGATCGTGATCACACGCCGCAGATAAAAAAGAAAACTCCCCCAGACAAGCTGGGGGAGTTTTTTTTATGCCGGTGGTGGGGGTCGAACCCACACGTGTTATTAGCACAAGGGATTTTGAGTTTTTATCCGCATCTTCCATCTGGTGTCATCCAGTGATATCTAGTGATATCTGGTTCCCACTGTGCAAAGGCAAAATTCACGCCTCAACGAACAATAATTTGAAATATCCACGATTTTTCGATGCGTTTTTCCTCTACTCTGTTTTTTCGGTTTGGACCGCCCAAATGGAAATTGGAGGGATGTTCAGGAGGGATGCAGGGCAAAACGCTCCTCTGCTTAGGCACAAAACGAAAGGAAAGTCAAGGATAATGAATCAAAATCAAGCAAAAGAGTATTATGAAAAATTATTTGTGAACTATCCTGATGTGCTGTCTGTCGAAGAAGCAACAACTTTACTCGGTTTCAAAAGCCAGACTGCCATCATCAGAAGAATCCATCAACATAGAATTCGCTGCCTGAAAGTCGGACGATCTTTCATGATTCCGAAAGAATATCTCATCGACTATCTTTTGGATAGCTAAATTATATAGCCATTATATTACATAGCGCACCACTTTTCAATAAGAAAAGAGTGCGCTTTTTATTTTCAAACGAAAGGCGGTTGATTTTTTGAACACAAGCTGGAGCAAAACGTTGAAAAAGCCACATGACCCTTGACTACTTTTACGGACAAGCCGGAGAACTGTTTTCATTCTACCGCATTCCCAAGGCTCTTTTTCAGGAGCCACGGTTCCAGAGTCTGTCCACCGATGCAAAAACCCTGTACGGCATCCTGCTGGACCGCATGAGCCTGTCTGTGAAAAACGGCTGGCTGGACGAGCAGAACCGGGTGTTCATCATCTTCACGATAGAGGATGTCAAGAGGGCGTTGTGTTGCGCAGACAACAAAGCGACCAAGCTGCTCCGGGAACTCGAAAAGTTTGGTCTGATTGAACGAAAACGCAGAGGTCTGGGAAAGCCAAGTTTGGTGTATGTGAAGAACTTTTCGGCAGAATCGTCAAAATCAATATTCCAAAATCGTGATTTTCACGATTCTGGAGGCTTCAAAAACGCAAGTCAAGACCCTTCAAAATCACGATGTAATAAGACTAAAGAGAATGATACTGAAATGAGTGAGACTGATCCATTCAATTCTGAAGAAGCGGATGGGATGAGCAAACGCACCCAACTGGAAGATTATTTTTCTCAGTCTTTGGAGATAGACCTTTTGCTCCGGCTTTACCCGGATGATGAAGATACCCTTTATCAAATCGTGAATTTGCTGGTGGATACCTGCGCTACCAACCGCAAGCTGCTGCGCATTGCCGGGGATGATAAGCCCGCCGAGGTGGTATGCAGTCGGTTTATGAAGTTGAACGCTGACCATATCCGTTTTGTGCTGAAGTGCCTTGCAGAGAACAGCAGCCCGATCCGAAACATGAAACAATACCTGCTCGCTTCTCTGTACAACGCACCCACCACGATGCAGCTTTCCTATCAGAACCAAACCAACCACGACTTAGCGATGCGGAGGTGATGAAAATTTCAAAGAAAGCAACCACGATTGCCATCGTCAACCAGAAAGGCGGCACCGGCAAGACCACTACCTGTGAAAATCTGGGCATCGGGCTGGCGATGGAGGGCAAAAAAGTCCTGTTGGTGGACGCCGACCCACAAGGCAGCCTGACCATCAGCATGGGCTGGCAGCAGCCCGATGAACTGCCCATCACTCTTTCCACCCTGATGGCAAAAGCCATGAATGACCAGCCCATCCAACCCGGTGAGGGCATCCTGCATCATGCAGAGGGCGTTGACCTGATTCCGGCAAACATCGAACTGGCAGGGCTGGAAGTGTCCCTTGTCAACACCATGAACCGGGAAAAGATGCTGAAACAGGTGCTGGACGGTGCAAAGCACGAATACGATTTCATTCTGCTGGACTGCACCCCTTCCCTTGGGATGCTGACCGTCAATGCATTGGCGGCGGCAGACACCACCCTGATTCCTGTGCAGGCGCAGTACCTGTCCGCAAAAGGCTTGGAACAGCTTTTGCAGACCGTCCAAAAAGTCAGAAGGCAAATCAACCCCAAGCTGAAAATTGAGGGTATTCTGCTGACTATGACTGATAGCCGCACCAACTACGGGCAGCAGATCGACAATCTGATTCGGGGTGCTTACGGCAGCAAGATCAAGGTGTTCGACCAGACCATTCCACGGTCTGTCCGCGCTGCGGAGATCAGTGCCGTGGGTAAGAGCATTTTCCAGCACGATCCCAAAGGCAAGGTGGCAGAAGCCTATAAATCTCTGACAAGGGAGGTGATGGCGAATGCCAAAAAACAGCTTAAACGTGTCGCTGAAAGGGGCAGATGACATTTTCTCCACGGAAGAATCCCGACAGGAGCAACAACGGGAACAGGTTCAGCAGATTCCCATCGGAGAGCTGTTTCCTTTCAAGAATCATCCCTTTAAGGTTTTGGATGATGAGTCCATGCAGCGCACGGTGGAAAGCGTGGAGCAGTACGGTGTGCTGTCTCCGCTGATCGCCCGCCCCAGACCAGAGGGCGGCTATGAGATCATCTCCGGGCATCGTCGGAAACACGCCGCAGAGCTTGCAAATCTGGACACCGTGCCTGTCATTGTGCGAAATATGGAGGATGATGCCGCCACGATATTGATGGTCGATTCCAATTTGCAGAGAGAACACATCCTGCCCAGCGAGCGGGCATTTGCGTACAAGATGAAGCTGGATGCAATAAAAAATCAAGGTGCTAGGTCAGATTTAACTTCGTCCCAAGTTGGGACGAAGTTGAGAGCCGATGAAAAAGTAGCAAAAGATTCAGGCGAAAGTCGCAATCAAGTCCAGCGTTTTGTGCGTCTGACGAACCTTGTCCCTGAATTGCTCGACATGGTGGACGAGAAAAAAATCTCTTTTAACCCTGCGGTAGAACTGTCCTATCTGGACGAAAAACAGCAACAGGATTTTTTAGAAGCAATGGATGCTTCCCAGAACGCACCATCTCTTTCACAAGCCATTCGGATAAAAAAGCTGGCGCAGCAGGGTGAGTTTGACTATGATGCAGTCTACAACATTATGAATGAGGAAAAGAAAAGCGAACTGGACACCGTGACCATCAAAAACGAAACCCTGCGGAAATACTTTCCACGCAATTACACGCCCCGGCAGATGGAAAGCATCATCATCAAGCTGCTCGACCAGTGGCAACTAAAAAAGCAACAGGCAAAACAGAAGAAGCAGGAAGAAGCGCGCTGATCGCAGACTGAACCAAAAGACCCAGTTCCGGGTCTTTTATTTTGCAAAAATTTTGGAGGAAACGTCTATGAACTTTACTACCACTCACATCCGTTCCGAGAAAGTCACCATTGATACTCGCATCTACACGATTCTGAACGGCAGAAAAAAGCCTGGTGAAGTCTATCTCGCTGCCATTGCCCCGGATATGGAGCTGACCATCATCACGCTGGACGAGGCTCCCGGCATCCTGCCCTGCTTTGAGGAGGATGATGCCTGCCTGAACCTTCCCAACACCTCGCTGCTGCTCTGCTACAACCCGGCGCAGGTGCTGAAGATGGGCGGAAAGCACTACCTGACCGGCCCGGTGATTCTTGTTCGCACCAACATGGACGGCGAGGTCATCTCGCTGACCATCGATGAAGTCTACCTGTTCCAGAAGTATCTGGCAAGCCACAGCATCACCCTGATGGCAGACGACCAGAAGCTGCCCTGCATCTGCATGGAGTGAGGTGTGCCATGCTGAACTTTTTTATCGGTTTCGCATTTTTTGAAGCCGGCGCTTTTTTCGGCTTCTTCGTGGCAGCTCTGTTGAACGCCGCCCATGCCTGGCAGGAGATCTCTATCAAATTCGAGGAGGACGATAATGGAACAGAACGAGAACACCTTGTCGGTGCTGAAAATTGCACCGGGACAGCATCCGCAGCAGGTCGAGATTGACAACAACCTGAAAGCCTTGCAGGAGGCGGTGGGCGGCACGATTGCTGCTGTTTACCCCTTTGCAGACCCAGTGGCTATCATCTGCAATGACGATGGTAAGCTCATGGGTCTGCCCCTGAACCGTGCTCTTCGGGATGAAAACGGAGAAATGTATGATGCCATTGCCGGAGACTTTCTAGTGGTGGGATTGGGCGAGGAGGATTTTGCATCCCTGACCCCAGAACTGGCGCAGAAGTACGAGCAGCTTTTCCATCAGCCGGAAGCCTTTCTGAAGCTAGGCAACCGTCTGTTGGTGCTGCCGGTGCCTGATGAACCTCCCGCAGAAAAGCCCCGCACCAAGCCCCCGGCAGAGCATGACCGCTAAAATCACCCTGCTGCACGGGAGGTGATGGCATTGCAGGAAGAAATCGAACAGAAGTCATTCAACATTATGATCTCCACCACAAAGCTGTCTGCCCGGACTGTCCTGCGGGCGGTAAAGGCGGCGTTTCGGCTGTACCAGTCCAAGACATCCCAAGGTAAGCAAAGTGTCCGCACTCTTCTGCGGCAGAACCGGGGTGTGTCCAGCGTGGAGATCAGCAAGACCGGCATCCGTGGGCTGGAACGCTACGCCAAAAAGTACGGCATCGACTATGCCATCCGCAAGGACACCTCCGAAGTGCCGCCCCGGTATCTGGTCTTTTTCAAAGCCCCGGATGCAGAAGCCTTCAACTCGGCGTTCAAAGAGTATTCGGCATCTCTGCTGAACAAAGACAAACGCCCCTCGGTGCTGGCAAAACTGCATGAACTGGTGCAGGCGGCGGCAGAACTCCCCGGCAAAGTCCGGCATAAGGAACAGGAGCGTGGACTGTGACCACGAAAAAGCTGACAAAGCTGCTGGCACTGTATCTGCCCTATATTTTGCTGGGGCTGGTGGCAACCAACATTGGCGAAGCGTGGCGG
>ERZ791626.222-NODE-222-length-69076-cov-4.602078_pt1 | contig 69076 bp, 59 predicted proteins | sample MGYA00510266_ERZ791626 | MGnify/ENA primary metagenome ERZ791626 (study PRJEB30046, sample SAMN00715208) | human gut metagenome | study: EMG produced TPA metagenomics assembly of the A metagenome-wide association study of gut microbiota in type 2...
AAAACCGCCTTCCGCTATTTGGTATGTTATATTATTAAGTTTATTTGCAAGCAAAAACTGCAGTATTGTTTTTTATCATATCTTGATAAGCCATAACTCCTGCTTTAGAAAGTTCTACAGTCATAGTCTCCCCGTTTGCATTATACATATTTACATGGTTATCGTCGATGAATGTCATAAATTTTGTACTCTGACCGTTTGCTTCTACCGACCAAGATTTGTCGCTATCATCGAATACAAGTTCAAAAGTTTTGTTCGCGGTTTCATCAGTAATGGTGTACCCGTTTTCGTGTGTTTTTACTAAATATTCATGACCGTTTTCTCCTTTGATCTGTTGAGTATTATCTGCGATGGGATTAGAACCTGACCAGAATTCGACAGAGTTCAATACTACGACATCGGCCAATAGCGAAATTTCATATACCGGAAGAACCCAGAATGCAAAAAACACAAGTTCACTTACAAATTTATTTCCTCCTACACCTTTATTCCATCCGAGGAGCTTGTTTGTCAATCCGAAAGATCCTATACAAGAGGAAAACATCAGGCTGCCGCAAAGTAATACGACTACAGCCATAGTCAATTTGTTTCTTTTCATAATTGTATGAATTAAAATAGTTTATTAGTAGTCTTTGTTTAATTAACTAAATGTAATGATAATTATTCGTTTTATTGCAAATATAAGATAAATATTAGATAAATGCAACTAATAAACAATGATTTGTTATGATATAGATCAATATTATTAGTATTTTTTATTGTAAAATTTGAACAGACCCTTGAATCCGTTATAGATACCGATATTCGATCATTTTTATCCGATTAATTTTTGATGCCGTAACCAATCGAAAAGAAGATCTTGCCATATTTTGTAATATGCAAAATTTGTATTGCAACCCCAACCATGACCTCCGGACGGGAAAATATACATAGAAGCATTGATGCCTTTTTGTTTAAGTCCGTTATAAAATAAAATACTGTTTGCTGGAGGAACAGATTTGTCGTCATCGCTCAGCAGAAGCAATGTCGGCGGTGTTGTTGGAGAGATTTGTTTTTCGTTCGAAAAATTGTCGTTTTCTATTCCTTTCCCTAATAGATTTTCTTTACTTCCTTTATGAGTTAAGTTATTATCCATAGTAATGACCGGATAAAAAAGAATCATGAAATCCGGACGATTCTGTTTATCGAAATGTGTCCCTAAAGTGGCTGCTAAATGGCCTCCGGCAGAAAAACCGCTTATACCTATTTGGTTAGCCTTTATGCCCCATTCTGATGCATTTTGTCGAATGATGTTCATCGCCTCTTTAGCATCAGAAAGCGGTATATCGGCATGCCCGTTGGGCAGTCTGTATTTTAAGACTATTCCGGCAATACCTTTCCGGGTAAGAAGCTTTGCAAAATCATGACCTTCATGTTGCATTGCTTGACGGGCATATCCTCCTCCCGGACAAATTAATACAGCTGTTCCTGTGTTGATTTTTTTATCGGGTAGGTAAACATACATTTCTGCAGTGTGACTATTTAGCAATCTGCCTCCTTCAATTATTTTTTCAGGGAGAGTAATACCGTTGTTTTCTTTTGTACCATTAGGCCACACCTGTATGGTAAATGAGTTTTGAGAAAAAATCATTGTATTAAAAAATAATGCTATAATAGAGAATATCCATTTCATAAATTTAGAGTCGTTAAGCTTTTATTTTACTTTTGTAATATTCATATAGTTTCAGTACTTTATTTACATAGCTATATGTTTCACGTCCTCTGAAATATCCGAATTTGCAGACCTCATCATTGAAATATTCGGGATTGCTTTTCAATAGAATATATTCAGCAACATTTCCGTCCCATTTTTGTGGATCTTTACCGTACTTTTTCGTTAAAGCAATGGCGTCGAGAACATGTCCTATTCCGGAGTTGTATGAAGCCAAAATAAACTTCATGCGTTCTTGAGGATCTTCTATTGTCGAAAAGCTCCGGTCTAAAGATGCCATTATTTTTATTGCGGTTGCGATATTTTTTTCCGGATTTTGTATGTCTTTGTCTGCTAAACCGTTGCTTCTTGCGGTACGAGGCATAATTTGCATTAGTCCTTTAGCTCCGGCCCATGATACCACCGATGTGTCGAATCTCGATTCATGGTAAGCTTGAGCTGCTATCAATCGCCAGTCCCAGCCTTGTTCTTTTGCATATTTCTTAAATAGAGGATCATATACAGAGATTTGTCCCTTTTTTATAGATAAAACTTCGGGTATCGGAGAGTTCTTGCTTAGTTCGAAATATCGTTTTAAAATTTCCTTGTATTTAGGGCTTTTTGTATTATTTTCAGCCCATTTGTCAACCGCTTTTGCCAGTTCAGGCTCGTTTGTCCTGACCGCCCAAGCCGACCGTTGAGGAAAACTTATATTCAATTTTATGTCTATATTATTATAATAAGTTTTATTGAGACGGGCTATGTTATTATCGGCGAGGGTATAATCTATTTTACCGTTGGCCACCATTTCTATCAAATCTTCGGTGATGATGGTGTCTTTATTCATTAAGTGTATTTTGATTCCCCCTCCCAGTTCATTATTCAGATTATTGATACGGGTTTCATATTTCGAATCTTTTTCTACATATATATCTTTTCCGACAAGTTCGGTAACGTTACGTAGCAATGTCTTATTTTTTTCTATTCGTTGAATGAGTATCTGGTGAGTAATTATTTCAGGCCCGCAATAGAGTAATTGGTCTTTTAAGTCACCTGTGATCGGGATATCATAAGCAATAATATCTCCTTCTCCCTTTTGTAGCATTTCGACCAATTTCCCGATATTTTCCGCAACAACTATTTGGGTCTTTAATCCTTCCGATTCGGCAAATTGCTTGATCAATTCGTATTCGTATCCCATTTCTTCACCGCGGTACAAGAAATAAGAAGTTGAGCTGTATAGTGTAAGTACGGTCAATTCACCTTTTTTCTTGATCGATTCCAAGTCATTTAACTCCGGATTCTTTTCTTTTTTCCCGTGTTGGCAAGAAAATAGAAACAAGAATAAAAGTATGTAAGCCGTTATTCTTACCATATCGGGTCTGATTAAGGATTCAGTTTATGGGCTATAAAATTTGTCAGAATATCGATTGCAACAAGGTTGTTTCCACCTTGAGGTATAATTAGATCGGCATATCGTTTTGTTGGTTCTATATGTTGCAAATGCATAGGTTTCAGTACTTTCTCATATCGGTCTATTACCATTTCCACGGTACGTCCCCGTTCTATAATATCTCTATTGATAACCCGGATGAGCCGATCGTCTGCATCTGCATCGACAAATACTTTCATATCCATCATATTGCGTAACTCTTCATCGCAAAGTATCAAAATACCTTCGACAATAATCACGTCTCTCGGTTGGATCGGGATCGTTTCTTTAGACCGAGTACATGTTAAGTATGAATAGATTGGTTGTTCGACCGGTTTGCCGGCTTTTAAATCTTTCAGTTGATTGACAAGTAATTCGAACTCTATGGCTGCCGGCTCGTCGAAGTTGAGTTTCAGGCGTTCTTCCAAGGGTAAATTGCTATTATCCCTATAATATGAATCTTGAGGAATTACGGTTACTTCACCTTCCGGTAAACTTTGTATAATTTTGCGGACAACGGTCGTTTTTCCAGATCCTGTTCCGCCGGCAATACCAATAATTAGCATATAATTTCAGATAACGACAAAATAATATTTATTTTTGCATTCGCGGTGAATATATCCGGACTTTTAAAAATCCGGAAACCGAAAAATATTTACAAATATAATAAATTTGATTATGGTAAAGCACATAGTTTTATTTAAGTTCAAAAAAACGGGAGATATTGCATCGGTAAAAGCTACGATGCGAGAGTTTAAATCTGCTTTGGAGGCATTAAAAGATAAGATACCTTTTTTGCGTTTTATAGAAGTTGGAATAAATGAGAATACGAAAGAGGATTTTGATATGTGCCTTGTTACGGAATTCGATTCAATGGAAGATCTGGCAAATTATGCAGTACATCCCGACCATGTGGCAGCGACCCAAATTATAAAAGATATAAAGGAGGGAAGGGCTTGTGTCGATTACACATTCTGATGGAATTTTTCCGGTTTTTCGATGGGTAAGGGTTTGTTTAAGTTTTCTTATAAGGAATATTGTCAAGGCATCTTTGCATTTTTTTTGTTCTGTAATGATGTTGGCGGCATCGGCATGATTCCCTTCGAAAGGGGAACTGACTGTTCATATAGATTTCTTTAAAACCTGATCCGGGCAAAATTTAGACGACAGGCTCTAAGAATATTTATTTCCCTGTATAGGATTGTCTTTCTTTTTTTTGTTATCTTAGCTACATGATAGAAAATGATAAAAATGTAGCGGTAATAAAACCGTATCACTTCGGATTAGCTTTAAGCGGGGGCGGTGCTCGCGGTTTTGCACATGTGGGTGCATTGAAGGTCCTTGATGAGATGGGAGTGCGTCCCGATATTATTTCGGGAACGAGTGCGGGCTCTTTGATCGGAGTATTGTATGCCGACGGATATACTCCGGATGAAATTATAGACTTGTTTTCGTCTCTTAATTTCAGTGATTTGGCAGAAATAACAATCCCTCGTTCGGGATTCTTCAAGATAACGCGTTTTCGAAATTTTTTAAAAAAAGTTTTGCGGGCTCGTTATCTTGAAGATTTAGAGATTCCGGTTATGGTTACAGCTACAGATCTGGATCAGGGATGCAGCAAGACCTTTGCTACAGGACCTGTTATAGATATTGTTTGCGCTTCATGCAGTATCCCTGTGTTGTTTAGTCCGGTAATAATCGATAATGTTCATTATGTCGATGGCGGAGTATTGAGAAATTTTCCGGTTACACCTATCCGCCCGTTTTGCGATATTGTTATGGGAGTAAATGTGAATCCGATGGTTGCAAAAGAGTACAAAAAGTCGATTATCGGAATAGCAGAACGTTCATACGGCTTTATTTTCAAAAGTAATACGCTTGCCGATATGAAGTTATGTGACATACTTATACAAACTAAAGAAATTATAGATTATAACATATTTGATATAGAGAATCTTAGGGAGATTGCTGCTTGTGGGTATCGAGATACTCAAGAGGTTATAAGTTTGGATAAAGAAAATCTTAAAAATCTGAAAATTCCTTTTCGTACATAGGACATCCTTTTTATTATGAACAGAAGACAAAAGATGATTATTTATCAGGTGCTTCCGCGCCTGTTCGGGAATCAGAATGATGCGTGTAAATGCAACGGTACGATAGAAGAGAACGGAGTCGGTAAACTGGCAGATTTTACTCCGAAAGTTTTGCGTGAAATTAAAATGCTCGGATGTACGCATATTTGGTACACCGGCATTATTGAACATGCCACGCAAACCGATTATACCCGGTACGGGATTGAGCGGGACAATATGTTTGTCGTAAAGGGGAAGGCCGGTTCTCCTTATGCAATAAAAGACTATTATGATGTCGATCCCGATCTTGCTGTCAATATATCTGAACGGATGCAGGAATTCGAATCTTTAGTCGGGCGTTCTCATGCCGCGGGGTTGAAAGTCATAATAGATTTTGTTCCGAACCATGTTGCCCGCCGTTACCATTCCGATGCAAAGCCTGACGGAGTCATCGATTTGGGACAGAATGATAATTCGGAGGTTCATTTTGATTCCCAAAATAATTTCTATTATATTCCTCGTCAAGAGTTCCAACCACAATTTTATATAGGAGAAGGAGACCAAAAGTATAGGGAATATCCGGCTAAGGCAACCGGAAATGATTGTTTCGGAGCTTATCCCAATAGAAATGACTGGTATGAAACCGTTAAACTGAATTATGGGGTAGATTATTTGCACGGCCGTCGGAAATGTTTCGATCCCATACCTGATACATGGTTTAAAATGAGAGATATATTGCTGTTCTGGAGCAGTAAGGGTATAGACGGATTTCGTTGCGATATGGCGGAAATGGTTCCTGTCGAGTTTTGGGGATGGGTGATTCCTCGGATCAAAGAACTATATCCCGGAGTCGATTTTATTGCCGAAGTATATAATCCGCATGAATACAGGTATTATATCGAAGGCGGTAAATTTGACTATCTCTATGATAAAGTCGGTTTGTATGATCTATTGCGCAGCATTGTGAATGGGCATGCGGCAGCTTCTCAGATTACCCGCTGTTGGCAATCTTTAGATGGGATAACAACTCACATGTTGAATTTTCTTGAGAATCATGATGAACAGCGTATTGCATCCCCTAATTTTGCAGGAGATCCCTTTCGGGCTTATCCGGCTTTAATTGTTTCGGCAATGATGAATGTAAATCCGATGATGATTTATTTCGGGCAGGAGTTGGGAGAGCCGGCTGCAGATGCCGAAGGTTTCAGCGGATTAGACGGACGCACGACGATTTTCGATTATTGGAGCGTACCTTCGGTTCGTGCATGGTATGCCGGAGGAAAATGTTCCGTAGTCGGTCTTACACCGGAACAGAAAGAGTTACGTCGCCGCTATAAACAAGTGTTGACGTTGTGTAATAAAGAGGCGGCAATCAGAGAAGGCGCTTTTTTTGACTTGATGTATGTAAATGGGGACAATCCGCATTTTGATGCTCGCAAGCAATATGCATTTTTACGGAAAAAGGATAATGAATTGCTGGTTATTATTGTAAATTTCTGTGATAGGGCGGTTGATGTAGGGGTGAAGTTGCCTCAGCATGCTTTTGATTTGTGGAATATGGCAGCAAGAGAATATTCGGCAAAAGAGTTATTGACGGGAGATGTAGACCAGAAAGTCGTTTCACCTGAAGTTTTGTTCCGATCATCGGTAAAAGCTTATGGAGCTGTAATATGGAAATGTACCGATACAAATAATCGAAAAAAAAAGATTTAATGTGTCAAAATAATAAATGAAATTGTACCTTTGCAAAAAAATTAACCAATCGGATTTATTTTAAAAACACAATGAGCCAGAAACCACCTTTCAAGGTTTTCGCGGGAACAAATTCCCGTTATCTTGCCGAAAAAATTTGTAACGCTTTAAATTGCGAAATGGGAAACATGAAAATTCAGCATTTTGCGGATGGTGAATTTGGAGTATCTTTTGAAGAATCTATTCGGGGAAGCCAAGTTTATTTGGTACAATCGACATTCCCTAATTCTGATAACTTGATGGAGCTTTTATTGATGATCGATGCTGCAAAAAGAGCTTCTGCGAAATCGATAATCGCCGTAGTGCCTTATTTCGGTTGGGCGCGGCAAGATCGCAAAGATAAACCTCGTGTTTCTATTGCTGCAAAGCTGATAGCCGATTTGTTAAGTGTTGCCGGTATCGACCGTTTGATCACTATGGATCTGCATGCAGATCAGATACAGGGATTCTTTAATGTTCCGGTAGATCATTTGTATGCCTCTTCCGTATTCAGTCGTTACATTCAGTCTCTGAAACTCGAAAATATGGTTATTGCAACACCGGATGTCGGAGGATCGAAGCGCGCTAACTCGTATGCGAAATATTTCGGAGTGCCTTTGGTATTATGCCATAAGTCCAGGGCAAAAGCCAATGAAGTAGAGAGTATGACGGTAATCGGTGATGTTGAAAATAAAAATGTCATTCTTATCGATGATATGGTAGATACGGCAGGAACTATAACTAAAGCTGCAGATTTGATGATGAGTAAGGGAGCTCTTTCTGTGCGGGCGATTGCCAGTCATGCCGTTATGTCCGATCCTGCAACAGATCGGGTAAATGAGTCAAAATTGACCGAAATGATCTTTACCGACAGTATTCCTTATTATAAAGATTGTCCTAAAGTTCGCATATTAAGCATTGCAGAGATGTTTGCAGATACTATTCGTAGAGTATATGAGAATGAGTCGATCAGTTCTCAATATATTATATAGTTGGAATTTTGTAAAATCATGTATAAAACCGTTTTATCTCTCTTATAAAAGAAATAAAACGGTTTTTTTTAAGTTTGTGTTTATTGTTTTTTAACTCTTTAATATCATATCTTTCGAGAAAGATCGTGGTTTTGTTGTAAATAATTGATTTGTAATTTGATATCTATCATTGATAAATGATGGGTTTTGTAATAGTTACAAGATTATTTTTATGAATCGGTTCCGTTTTACGGGTAATAATTGTTTTTAGAGTTTTAATTCGGAAATTTGGTGTACTTTTGCTTTTGTAATTTATTCGAAAATAAAACTGTAATTGTATGAAAAATAAATGGTTGTATATATTGTTCGGCTTACTCATTATGTTCTCATCTTGTATAAAAGATGAAGCTCCTAATGTAGAAGCCGATATTGAGGATATTACTATCCCGGATATGAGTAGTGTGCTGAATGTGAAAATAGATCAGAATAGAGTTTCTGTGTTTTTAAAGGAGGGTATGGTCGATCGTACAAATATAGAACCTTCTTTTACTCTTTCCCCGGGGGCAACAATTGCTCCGGTGAATACCGGTAAATTAGATTTTACAAAACCTCAGAAATATATTGTGACGTCAGAAGATAAAAATTGGCAAAAAACATATACTGTCGTATTTCTTGAAACAGAAATTCCGACTGTTTACAATTTTGAATATTGGGCGGTTAATAAGTGGGAAGAGGTTTATGAGCATAGTGTAGAATATGTTGAAGGAGAAGATATTCCTGTAGATCAGTATATTTGGGCATCCGGAAATTTTGGTTTCTCGTTGGTTGCAAGTGGAGGACCTAAAGATTATCCGACGTTTAAGGCGACTTCTATAGATGTGCATGAGGGAGAGGGTGCAGCTTGTTTAAAGACCAGAAAAACAGGTTCTTTAGGAGCATCACAGGGAATGCCGATTGCTGCGGGGAATCTGTTTTTGGGAGAATTTACGTCTAAAGGGATAAATATTATGAAAGAACCGATGAAAGCTACGCATTTCGGTTTACCTTTTAGGAAAAAACCTCTGCGGATGAGTGTTTGGTTTAAGTATGATGGCAGCAATGTCAATATGTCTTACGATAAAGATGGCAATGGAACGCAATATGGAGACGGTCGAGATTATTGTGCCGTATATGCTGTTTTGTATGATAATGTAAAAGCAAAAAATTTATATGGAGTTTCTTATCTTGACGGAAATACGATATTGAAAGAGGATGGCGACAATCCTATTATTGCTATTGCCGGACTGCATGAGCAGGCTGACAACTCTGATCAATACGGCACAGGAGGTGTATATAAACATCATGTATTCGATTTTAAATATAGAGAAGGGAAAAGTGTAGATCCCGATCGTTTGAAAAATTATGAGTATAGCCTTGCAATTGTATTCTCTTCCAGTTTTTATGGCGATCATTTTATAGGAGGAGTGGGGAATACTCTGTGGATCGATGACGTAAAAATTGAATGTGAAGAAAATTGAAAAAATATACGATGAAGACGCTGAAAAAAATGGGATTGGCAGCAATGCTGTCGCTATTGATAGGTACAGTTTCTGAAGCTGAGGCCAAAAAATATGAGTTCAGTGTGAAGGCCGGTATTAATATCGGAGGGACTTCCCCGATGGGACTTCCTGCCGAAATACGAGGTATTAATTCTTATAATCCGACACTTTCTTTTTCGTTGGAAGGAAGCGTGAAACGGGAGCTGACCGAGAAGTGGGGAGTTATGACCGGGATTCGATTAGAGACACGGGCTATGGAAACCGATGCTCAAGTAAAGAACTATCGGATAAGGCTGTTGAATGACGGACGTTATATTGAAGGAATTTTTACTGGAGATGTAGAGACAAAAGTGAAGAATGATTATGTCACGATACCTATATTGGCGGTATATGATATTTCGAAGCGGTGGGATTTGAAATTCGGAGGTTTCTTGTCTTTCCTGACTCGTGGAGACTTTTCTGGAACTGCACGGAACGGTTACATTCGGGAAGGGACTCCGTTGAGTCAGAAAATGAACGTGGATGCTACGTATGATTTTTCTGACGATATTAAAAAATTTAATGCAGGCCTTGAGCTTGGAGCAGAGTTTGTTGCGTATAAACATTTATCGGTTTACGGTGATTTGACGTGGAGTCTGACCCCACTTTTCCCCGGAGACTTTACGGCGATAAGTTTTAAGATGTATAATGTATATATGAATCTCGGTTTTGCGTATGTGTTTTAAATAAGCGGTCCGAAAGGAGAAGATACATAAAAGGTTGCTCTGTCGGAGCAGCCTTTTGTCGTATTCGGGAAATGCATTGTTAGGTTGATGTTATAAAAATAACTACCTTTGTGCCGAATTTGAAAAATCATGCAAAAATGCGTGATATATGTCACATTCGGATTTAAAATTAACAAAAGAAGCAATTAACGAAATATGATAACAGTAAATAATTTGGCCATACAATTCGGGAAACGGGTACTTTTTCAAGATGTGAATCTTAAATTTACTCCGGGAAATTGTTATGGTATTATAGGGGCTAACGGGGCAGGAAAATCCACTTTTCTGAAAGCGATCAGCGGACAGATCGATCCGAATCACGGAACAATTGCATTAGGTCCGGGTGAACGGTTATCGGTATTGAGTCAGGACCATTTTGCTTTTGACGAGTTTACCGTGATGGATACCGTATTGATGGGACATACGGTTTTGTGGGATATAATGAAAGAAAAGGATGCCCTTTATTCGAAACCGGATTTTAGTGATGCTGACGGTATTCGAGTTTCTGAGCTGGAAGAAAAGTTTGCAGAACTGGAAGGTTGGAATGCCGAAAGTGATGCTGCTAATTTGTTAAGTGGTCTGGGAATAAAAGAAGATCTGCATTATATGATGATGAAAGATCTTAGCGGTAAACAAAAAGTACGTGTTTTGTTAGCAAAAGCTTTGTTCGGAAAGCCGGATAACCTGTTGCTTGATGAACCTACCAACGATCTCGACCTTGAAACCGTTATGTGGCTCGAAAATTACTTGTCGGAGTTTGAAAATACGGTATTGGTTGTTTCGCATGATCGACACTTCTTAGATTCAGTCTGTACACATACCGTTGACATTGATTACGGTAAAACCGAGTTGTTTGCCGGAAATTATAGTTTCTGGTATGAATCGAGTCAATTGGCTTTGCGTCAACAACAGCAGCAAAATAAGAAAGCGGAAGAAAAACGTAAAGAATTGATGGAGTTTATTCAGCGTTTCAGTGCTAATGTCGCAAAATCGAAACAGACCACGAGTCGTAAAAAAATGCTGGAAAAATTGAATGTCGAGGAAATCAAACCTTCTTCACGTCGTTATCCGGGCATTATTTTTACTCCCGATCGAGAGCCAGGGAATAAAATTCTCGAAGTGAGAGGGCTTGAAAAGTCAGTTGATGGAACTTTGCTATTCAAGGATGTGAATTTTACGGTTGAGAAAGACGACAAGATCGTATTTTTATCTCGAGATCCTCGTGCCATGACCGTTTTTTTTGAAATTATAAATGATGTGGTTAAGGCTGATAAAGGTACGTTTGAGTGGGGGCAAACTATTACGACTGCCTATTTGCCTCTTGACAATTCGGCATTTTTCAATACCGATATGAACCTGATCGATTGGTTAGCTCAATTCTCAGAGGATACCAGTGAATTGTATTTAAAGGGTTTTCTCGGGAAAATGTTGTTTTCCGGAGAAGAGTTGCTGAAGAGTGCTTCGGTACTATCCGGAGGGGAAAAAATGCGTTGTATGATTGCCCGTATGATGATGAAAAATGCTAATACGATGATTTTGGATTCTCCTACGAATCATCTTGATTTGGAGTCTATACAGGCGTTTAACAATACATTGAAGGCATTTAAAGGAAATATTCTGATGTCTTCTCATGACCATGAGTTTATCGAGACAGTTTGTAACCGGGTTATCGAACTTACTCCGAATGGCATAATCGATAAAATGATGGACTATGACGACTATATTACCGATGAACGAGTGAAAGCTCTTCGTGAAAAGTTATATCGATCATGACAAATAGTAAAATATGGTTATTGGAGCGCATTTATTAATGCGCTCTTTTTATAAAGGGGAAAAGCGGTTTTGAGTTTCTCTCTTTATTGATTACTTTTGCACATATTGAATAGGAGGACGCGTTTATGCCATTAAATTTACCATCCAGATTGCCGGCTGTAGAGATATTGAAATCTGAAAATATTTTCGTAATGGATTCTCAGCAGGCATCTACTCAAGATATACGGCCTTTGCGTATTGTCATATTGAATTTGATGCCGTTGAAGATTACGACCGAAACCGATCTTATCCGGTTATTATCCAATACGCCATTGCAGATAGAGGTGGATTTTCTGAAAATATCGGGACACATATCGAAAAATACTCCGGTAGAGCACATGATGACGTTTTATAAGGATTTTTCGACGTTGCGGAATGAAAATTATGATGGTATGATTATTACCGGAGCTCCGGTAGAGCAGATGCCGTTTGAAGAAGTCGATTATTGGAAAGAGGTTTCTGAGATATTTGATTGGGCACGTACGCATGTGACCTCTACATTATATATTTGTTGGGCGGCTCAAGCAGGATTGTATCATTTTTATGGTGTTCCTAAATATCCGTTGCCGCAAAAAATGTTCGGGATTTTTAAACATAAAGTGTATGATCATCAAAATCCGATATTCAGAGGATTCGATGATGAATTTTATGTGCCTCATAGTAGGCATACGGAGGTGCGTAAGTCCGATATAGAGAAAGTTCCTGAACTGACCCTGCTTTCGGAGTCTGAAGAATCCGGAGTATATATGGTTATGGCACGTGGAGGCCGGGAATTTTTTATTACCGGGCATTCGGAGTATTCGCCTTATACTTTAGACACGGAATATCGTCGGGATTTGGATAAGGGGTTACCGATAGAGATGCCGTTGAATTATTACCGGAATAATGATCCGAAGGAAGGACCGTTGGTTCGCTGGAGAGGGCATGCCAACCTTTTGTTCTCTAATTGGCTGAATTATTTTGTATATCAGCAAACACCATACGATATTCGGGAAATAAAATGATATCATCAAGACCTATCGAACTTCTCTCTCCTGCCAAGAATGCCGAGATCGGTATCGAAGCAATTAATCACGGGGCAGATGCCGTTTATATAGGTGCGCCTCGTTTCGGAGCTCGTGCTGCTGCGGGCAATGATACGACCGAAATAGCCCGATTGGTCGATTATGCCCATAAATATGATGCGCGGGTGTATGTGGCGTTGAATACGATATTGAAAGACGATGAATTGCTTGAGGCCGAACGGATTATTGGCGATATGTATTCTGTCGGTGTCGATGCCCTCATTGTTCAAGACATGGGGATTCTTGAACTGGATATACCTCCGATAGCTTTACATGCCAGTACGCAAACCGATAATCGTACGGTAGAAAAGGTACGTTTCCTTGAAAATGCAGGATTTTCGCAGGTGGTGTTGGCCAGAGAATTGTCGTTAGAACAAATCCGGCATATTTCAGAAAATACGACAGTTCCTTTGGAGGTTTTTATACATGGAGCCTTGTGTGTAAGTTATAGCGGACAATGTTATTTGAGTCATTGTTTGAGCGGACGCAGCGCTAATCGTGGAGAGTGTGCACAATATTGTCGGCTTCCTTACACGTTACTGGATGCAGACGGAAAGGTATTGGAAAAAAATAAACATCTACTCTCTCTTAAAGATATGAACCGTACCGACAGCCTTGAGGCATTGTTGGATGCCGGAGTTTCTTCTTTGAAGATTGAAGGACGTCTTAAGGAAATGTCTTATGTTAAAAATGTGACGGCTTGGTATCGCAAGAAGTTAGATGCGATATTGGAGCGTCGTCCGGAGTATGCGAGGTCTTCTTCCGGAAAGACCGATTTCTTTTTTACTCCCGATCCGAACAAGAGTTTTAATAGAGGCTTTACTCCGTATTTGTTGAATGAAAAAGACTCGAGATCTATATCGTCTCCTGATACGCCTAAGTCGATGGGAGAATATATAGGTACGGTAAAACAGGTTTCCTCTAAATCGATAACTGTAGCCGGAGTACAAAAGTTGAATAATGGAGATGGGATATGTTTTTTTAATGAATCCGGTATATTTGAAGGGTTTCGAGTGAATAGGGCGGAAGGAAATCTTATATTCCCGGCAGAAATGCCTCGGATAAGGATTAAAACGAAACTGTACCGTAACTATGATCAGGAATTTGAGAAAACTCTTGCCCGAAAAAGTGCAGACAGGAGAATTGCAGTAAACTTGGAGTTATCCGGCACATTAGAAAAGCTGTGCTTATTGATTACGGATGAAACCGGGGTATCGGTTTCCATTTCTCGGGAATGGTCGGGAGAAAAAGCAAGGAGTCCGCAATCTGAGAATCAGAAAAATCAATTGGGAAAATTGGGGGATACTCCATTTCGGATGGACAAAGTCGTTTTAAATGCTACGGAAAACTTTTTTATTCCGGCTTCTTTGTTGGCGGATATGCGTCGGCAAGGAGTGGAGCTTCTTTTGAAGGTTCGGAAAGAGGCATATCGTACAGAGAAAAGAAAACCGGCTAAGGGTATTTATCCTTTTCCTCAATCGAAATTGACCTATCTTGGGAATGTCTATAATGCAAAGGCGCGAAAATTTTATGCCGGACATGGAGTCTCGGAAATCGATCCTGCATTTGAAGTACAAGTACAAGATAATGTACCTTTAATGTTTACCCGTCATTGCATACGTCGCGAATCGGGACATTGCTTTCGTGGAAAAGGTGCTGGAGAATGGAAAGCTCCGCTTTATTTATGTTATAAAGATACCCGTTTACGCCTTGAGTTCGATTGTCGTTTATGTGAGATGAGAGTTTATAAAGAATAGATTCTTTTATAGATTGGTGATAGTTTATTTTAACCTATACTGGGATTTATGAGGAGTGTTGAGGGCTTTCCGATAAAAAAATATTATCCGGTCATTTTTGCGATTTCTTTTGTGGGAGACAGCTTTTCTTTTTAAATATGAATACCGTAATTATGTTTTACTTCATCCATGACAAATGTGCTCTCTATCGAGCCTAAGCTTTCTATTGAACCCAATACGTTCAGTATGAATTCTTGATAATATTTCATATTGGGTGCGTGGATTTTTAACAGATAGTCAAAACTTCCCGATATGTTATAACACTCGGTTACCTCTGGAATGTCCTGAATGATCCGGGTAAACTCGGTTGCTATTTCCTGATTTATTCTGCTCAGCTTTACGTTGCAGAATACAATGAACCCTTGATTTAACTTTTCTGCATCCAGAATCGCAATATATTTTTTGATGTATCCTTCGTTTTCTAAACGTTTAAGCCGTTCGAATACGGGAGTTGAAGAAAGACTTACTTGCGCGGCAAGTTCTTTGAGCGTGAGCCGTGCATTTCCCTGTAACGTGCGGAGTATTTGTAAATCGACTTTGTCTATTTTAACCAGATTATTCATAGTCTGTTTTTTGAAATTCAATAATTAGGAACTTGTTTAAGAGCCTGTCTAAATTTTCCAATAAAAAAATATTATCAGGTCATTTTTGCGTTTTCTTCCGGTCTATTTTCCCGTTTTCCCTCGTCAGATAGCCCGCTATCCTCCTCCTAAAAACAGAAAAATATCCTCGAAAGAAACTCTCAAAACTTACCCGAGTAAAATTTAGACAGACTCTAAAATTTTCGATAGAATAATTTGTTCGGGCTTTCTTTAAATTACCTTTCGCTTTATTTTTGTTTTTATTCGTCAAGCCTTTCGTTATTAACTTTATACAAACAGAAATATGTTCTTAAAAAAAATTCCCGAAACAAAACCGGATAAATTTTGAATAGGCTCGAAGCTCGTTACAAAAATAATGTTTTTCTTTTAATCGTTATAGACCGGAAGAAAATGCGGAAATGACCTGATTTTTTATTGTAGAGTTCAGACTTTAAGCTTTAGGATAATATTCTTTAGAATGGCGAATTTGAAGAATTTGTATAGATTAAAAAATCGAAACAATGAATGTATTTAGAATAATTTTCTGTATTATTAAAATATATTGGATTATTATCCTGTATAATGTAGCTTTGCCGTTGTAAATAATAAACATATACTGTTATGTCAAAGAAAAATTATCATTTTGAAACTTTACAGCTTCATGTAGGGCAAGAACATCCAGATCCGGCAACAGATGCACGTGCAGTACCTATTTATCAAACCACTTCTTATGTATTTCATAATTCTCAGCATGCAGCCGACCGTTTCGGATTGCGTGACGCAGGAAATATTTACGGACGGTTGACAAATTCGACTCAGGATGTATTTGAACGGCGGGTAGCAGCTCTTGAAGGCGGGGTTGCGGGGTTGGCTGTCGCTTCGGGTGCCGCCGCTGTTACTTATTCTTTGCAGAATATACTTGGAGTGGGAGATCATGTTGTTGCTGCAGACAATTTATATGGCGGTTCGTTCAATCTCATTACGCATACGTTGGCAGCACAAGGTGTTAGCTATACTATCGTCAATGTGAATGATCTGAAATTGCTCGAGGCTGCAATCAGACCTAATACAAAAGCGATTTATGCCGAAACTTTTGGGAATCCGAATTCTGATGTGACGAATATCGATGCTGTTGCAGAAGTCGCTCATCGTCATAATATTCCGTTGATTATAGATAACACTTTCGGGACTCCGTACTTGATTCGTCCCATTGAGCATGGAGCGGACATAGTAATCCATTCTGCGACTAAATTTATCGGTGGACATGGTTCTAGTTTAGGGGGAGTTATTGTGGATGGCGGTAAATTCGATTGGAAAAAAGATGCAGAAAAATTCCATACTTTAGCTAAACCAGATCCGAGTTATCATGGAGCTGTTTTTGCAGATGTGGCAGGACAAGCGGCATTTGTTACCCGCATACGGGCGGTCATTTTGCGTGATACCGGTGCTGCTATCTCTCCGTTCAATGCTTTTATCCTGTTGCAAGGGCTGGAAACTTTATCCCTGCGAGTAGAACGGCATGTCGAAAATGCTTTGAAAGTGGTTGATTATTTGAAAAATAATCCGAAAGTATCGAAAGTGAATCATCCTTCGCTACCGGATCATCCCGATCATGCCCTTTACGAAAAGTATTTTCCTAAAGGAGCTGGCAGTATTTTTACGTTTGAAATAAAAGGAGGAAAAGAAGAGGCCTGGAAATTTATCGATTCATTAGAAATTTTTTCGTTACTGGCCAATGTCGCTGATGTAAAAAGTCTTGTCATCCATCCATATACTACAACACATTCTCAAATGACACCGGATGAATTGGCGCAACAGCATATTACGCCTTCAACTATAAGGCTTTCGATAGGTACGGAACATATAGATGATATTCTTGCAGATCTTGATCAGGCATTTTCTAAAATTTAAACAGGCATGTCGGGAGATGTGACCATTGTTCGTTGGGATGGCAAGTATCGGGATGATTTTGTTCGGTTGAACCGGGATAGATCGAACGGTATTTTCGGATTGAAGCCGATGATTCTAAGAATTTTAAGAAAGTGAAAATAGAATTTGATTTTATATATTTTCTTTTTGAAAGGCGGTAAAAAGGACTGTTTTCTTGTTTGAATTTACATTCCTTTTTGTTTTTGGGGATAGAAGCGATACGTTTGTGAGAATCAAAAAGTTTGTAACATTATTTTTTCTAAAACTTTCGCATAATCTGTGTATTTCAATCACATTATTTCGTATTTTTGTGCTTTGAAAAACTTAAACTTGCATATATGTCTGAAAACAAGAGAATTAAAACCGCTTTGGTTTCGGTATTCCACAAAGATGGATTAGATGAGATATTAAAGAAATTACATAGTGAAGGTGTACGTTTTATATCTACCGGTGGTACGCAGGCTTTTATAGAATCATTGGGATTGCCCTGTCAAGCTGTTGAAGACCTGACCGGATATCCTTCAATATTGGGAGGGCGTGTGAAAACCCTTCATCCTAAAGTTTTCGGAGGTATATTGTGTCGTCGTGAGCTGGAAGGCGATCAGAAACAAATTGCAGAATATGAGATTCCGGAAATAGATTTGGTGATTGTTGATCTTTATCCTTTTGAAGAAACTGTAGCTTCGGGAGCTGACGAAAGCGCCATTATCGAGAAAATCGATATCGGCGGTATCTCTCTGATACGTGCTGCTGCGAAAAATTTTAAAGATGTAGTTATTGTCGCTTCGAAAGGACAATATGCTCCTCTGATGCAGTTGTTGAATGAGAAAGGTGCGGAATCTTCGATAGAAGATCGCAAGTGGTTTGCAAAAGAGGCTTTTGCTGTTTCTTCAGGATATGATACTGCAATTTTTAATTATTTCGATAACGGAGAAGGTTCTTATTTCCGTTGTGCCGAGAACGATGCCAAAGTATTGCGTTATGGCGAAAATCCTCATCAGAAAGGTCTTTTCTTCGGGAAGTTTGGTGAAATGTTCGAACAACTTCATGGGAAAGAAATTTCATATAACAACTTATTGGATATAGATGCCGCAGTTTCTTTGATTGCGGAATTCGATGAATTGACGTTTGCCATATTGAAACATAATAATGCTTGCGGTTTAGCATCGCGTCCTGTATTGGTAGATGCATGGAAAGCTGCGTTGGCAGGCGATCCGGTGTCTGCTTTCGGTGGTGTATTAATTACAAATGGTAAAATCGATAAAGCTACGGCGGAAGAAATGAACAATCTTTTCTTCGAAGTCGTTATCGCTCCGGGATACGATGCTGATGCTTTAGAAATTTTGGAACAGAAAAAGAACCGTATTATATTGGTTCTAAAAGAGAATAAAACAAAATCTTTGCAATTCCGCTCTTTACTTAACGGAGTGTTGATGCAGGAACGGGATTTACACTGTGAGAAACCGGAAGAGTTGACGCAGGTTACAAAAAAATCCGTAACACCGGAAGAAGTAGAAGATTTGTTATTTGCCAATAAAATTGTAAAGCACAGTAAATCGAATGCTATAGTATTAGCTAAAGGAAAACAACTTTATGCAAGCGGAGTGGGGCAGACTTCCCGAGTGGACTCTTTACGTCATGCGATAGAAAAAGCTAAATCGTTCGATTTCGATTTGAAAGGTTGTGTGATGGCTTCGGACGCATTCTTCCCTTTCCCTGATTGTGTGGAGATTGCTCACAAAGAAGGAATCGATACTGTTATCCAACCCGGAGGTTCGGTGCGGGACAACCAGACGATCGATTATTGTAATGAGAACGGAGTAGCCATGGTTACTACCGGTATTCGACATTTTAAACATTAAGATAGGGTATAGATCAGGTATCGGATATTTCCCGGAATGATCTGTGCTTTATAAAAATAAAATAGTAAGATGGGATTATTTTCTTTCACTCAAGAGATCGCGATAGACTTGGGTACGGCGAATACCATTATAATTCACAATGGAAAAATAGTGGTAGATGAACCTTCTATGGTTGCATTGGATAAACGTACCGATAAGTTGAAAGCAGTTGGAGAAACTGCTCGTCAGATGCATGGTAAGACTCATGAAAATATACGTACATTACGCCCTTTAAGAGACGGTGTGATAGCGGATTTCTATGCTGCTGAACAAATGATTCGGGGGATGGTGAAAATGGTGAATACGAAAAACCGTTGGTTTACTCCCTCTTTGCGTATGGTAGTTTGTATTCCTTCAGGAAGTACCGAAGTGGAAATTCGTGCTGTACGGGATTCTGCCGAACATGCCGGAGGCCGGGATGTCTATATGATTTATGAACCGATGGCCGCTGCTATCGGAATAGGTCTGGACGTTGAAGCTCCTGAGGGAAATATGATTGTGGATATAGGTGGCGGTACTACCGAAATCGCCGTAATTTCATTGGGAGGAATCGTATCGAATAAGTCTATCCGTATAGCCGGAGATGATCTTACGGCCGACATTCAGGAGTACATGGGGCGTCAGCACAATGTTAAAGTCGGAGAACGTACAGCAGAAATGATTAAAATCAATGTGGGTTCGGCTCTTACCGAATTGGCTAATCCTCCAGAGGATTATATCGTACATGGTCCGAACCGGATGACGGCTCTTCCGATGGAAGTTCCCGTATCATATCAGGAAATATCGCATTGTATCGAGAAATCTATTTCAAAAATAGAAGCTGCCGTATTGAGTGCATTAGAACAAACCCCTCCTGAGTTATATGCGGATATTGTGCGCAACGGTATCTATTTGGCAGGCGGAGGAGCTTTGCTGAGAGGTCTGGACAAGCGTTTGACCGATAAGATCGGAATACCTTTCCATATAGCCGAAGATCCGTTGCATGCGGTTGCTAAAGGAACAGGGATTGCTTTGAAAAATATCGATAAGTTCTCATTCCTGATCCGGTAATACCGGGATTTTAGATATAAACGAGTTACCGTTTGTCGGGAAGGGAAAATCCTTTCTAACAGTCGGTGACTCGTAGTAGTAATAATTAGTCAGATTCGGCACATGCGCAAACTGATCTCTTTTTTGATAAATCACAGTCCGATCTTTGTGTATGCTTTTTATCTTGTCATCTGTTTTGTTTTGCTGTTCAAATTCAATCCTTATCAGCAAAGTGTCTTTTTCAGTTCGGCAAATGAAATGGCAGGCCGTTTCTATATAATGACCAGTGGAATTACAGGATATTTCGGGTTACAGGAGATAAACCGGGATTTGCAAAAACAGAACGGCAATCTTGAGATGGAGCTCATTCGTTTGCGGGATGAAGTCAGTCGCTTGAGTGGAGATTCCCTGTTGGTTCGCACGTCTGCAGATTCATCTCTTTCCCGATATGATTTTCAAATTGCGCAGGTGATAAATAACAGTGTTTTTAAGACTCATAACTATATTACACTGAATAAGGGTAGAAAAGACGGAATTCATTCGGAGATGGGGGTAATTGATCAGAATGGAATTGTCGGTATTGTCAATGTCGTTTCAGATCATTATGCTGTTGCTATATCGTTATTGAATCCCAAATTAAGGTTGAGTTGTAAAGTAAAGGGCAGTAATTATTTCGGCTCTTTAGTATGGGATGGAAAAGATCCTCGTTTTGCCGTGTTGGAGGAGTTGCCCCGACATGTGAAGTTTGTCAAAGGCGATACTATCGTGACAAGCGGTTACTCCTCTGTTTTTCCGGAAGGACTGATGGTGGGTACGGTCGACGGTTTCTCAAAACAGCGGAATGATAATTTCTATGCTTTAACAGTGAAACTATCTACTGATTTTTTCCGACTGAATGATGTCCGGATTCTTGATGATAAAGGACAAAAAGAACGTCGGATTTTGGAAATGGAGGCTAAAAAAGATGAGTAAATCGGCAATCGGTTATATATTTTCGTTTATTATACTGGTGCTGTTGCAAGTATCGGTCTTTAACCGTATTGCTTTGTTCGGATATGCCACCCCTTTTCTGTTTCTTTATTTCATCTTGAAATTACCTACAACGTTGTCTGCTAATTGGACAATGACTCTGTCGTTTTTGATGGGGCTTGTTATCGATATATTCAGTAATACACCCGGTATGTACGCTTTGGCATCTGTTTCCGTTGCTTTTGTAAGACGTACGTTTATCGCTTTGGTGTTACAGCGGGGTAATGAAGAAGTTTCATTAGTACCGTCGTTTCGTTCGTTCGGATCGGGATATTTCTCGATATATGCATTTTGTGTGATTTTTCTATTTTGCATTTTAGTTTTTATTATAGAAGCTTTTTCATTTTTCACCCCTTTGATTCTCGTATTACGTATTTTGTCAAGTACTTTGCTTACGTTTATTTTGATCTTGGCATTGGAAAGCTTAAATTGGAAAAAGAAGTGAACGTCGATTACAATTTAGGAAACCGCAAGTGGGTAATCATCGGTATCATGACTGTTGTGGTCTTGATCTATCTGGTACGTCTTTTTACATTGCAGGTATTGGATAATGATTATAAACGGTTTGCCGATAGTAATGCGTTTCTTAAAAAGATACAATACCCTTCACGGGGACTGATTTATGACCGGAACGGTAAATTATTGGTCTATAACCAACCGGCATACGATGTTATGATGATTGTTCGGGAGATTCAGGAATTTGACACGTTGGATTTTTGCCGGACACTGGGTATTACTCGCGAACAGTTCGACCGTCGTTGGGCTATGGTAAAAGATCGCAGGTTAAATCCCGGATATTCGGCCTATACCCCTCAAACATTTATTTCCCAATTATCTGCACAAGATTATGGACGTTTGCAAGAAAAGCTTTATAAATTTCCCGGATTCTTTATTCAGAATCGGGTACTCAGACAATATGCCGTAAATAGTGCAGCCAATGTATTGGGAAATATCCGGGAGGTCTCTCCTCGTGATCTTGAAAAAGATGATTATTACATACGAGGAGATTATACCGGAGATCTTGGAGTAGAAAAATCTTATGAGAAGTATTTGAGGGGAGAAAAAGGCATAGAGATATTGCTTCGGGATGCACATGGACGAATAAAAGGGAAATATGAAGACGGGATATATGATATAGCCCCTAAATCGGGGAAAAATCTGAAACTTTCTATTGATGCGGACTTGCAGCAATATGGTGAATATTTGATGCAGAACAAAATTGGAGCTATCGTTGCGATAGAACCTTCGACCGGAGAGATATTGGCTTTGGTATCGAGCCCCACATACGACCCATCTACATTAATCGGACGTGAGCGGGGGAAAAATTATTTGAAATTGAATAAGAACCCTTATAAACCGTTATATGACCGGGCATTTATGGCGGCATATCCTCCCGGTTCTACTTTCAAGCCGACACAAGGGCTTATATTTTTACAGGAAAAAGTGATAACTCCTCATACAATGTATCCTTGTTATCACGGCTTTGTCGCAGGACGGTTGAAGGTGGGATGCCATGCTCACGGATCTCCGTTGGGGTTGCTTCCGGCGTTACAGACCTCTTGTAATGCTTATTTTTGTTACGGGCTTCGGTCCATGCTCGACAGTCGTTCGAGATATAAAAATACGGCCGAAGCTTTTGATATATGGAAAGATTATCTTGTTTCGATGGGATATGGCTATCGGTTAGGAGTCGATTTACCGGGAGAAAGTCGGGGATTTATTCCGAATAGCAAGTTTTATAATAAAATATATGGTGAGAATCGCTGGCGGGCGCTGACTGTAATTTCTATCGGCATAGGCCAGGGCGAAGTATTGGCTACACCATTGCAAATTGCAAATTTGGCGGCTACGATTGCAAATCGGGGATATTTTTATACACCTCATGTCGTAAAAGAAATACAAGATACGGTTTTAAATGAAGAGTTCAGGCAGCGTCGATATACTCATATAGATAGTGAATATTATAATTATATAGTAGAAGGAATGCGAATGGCTGTTACGGGAGGAACGTGTCGGGTCGGAGCTATTCCAGGAATAGATGTTTGCGGAAAGACAGGTACAGCGCAAAACCCTCATGGAAAGGATCATTCTGCGTTTATGGGATTTGCCCCGATGGACAATCCTAAGATCGCAATAGCCGTCTATGTAGAGAATGCAGGATTTGGAGCTACTTTCGGAGTCCCGATAGGAAGCCTGATGATCGAAAAGTATCTGAATGGTTTTATAGCTCCTGAGAGAGCTTATTTAGAAGAAAGAATGGTAACATCAAATACAATGATATACAGTGGCATTAAGGGAAATTAGTATATGGAAGTCTATTGATTGGTACACGATCGGATTATATACAGTGCTTGTATTTATCGGATGGGTGAGTATCTATGCCGCAAGTTATAATTTCGATGATGCCAGTATATTCGATTTTTCGGAACGTTCCGGGAAACAATTATTGTGGATCGGGCTTTCGTTCGGTATAGCGTTCGTATTGCTGATGCTTGACAGCCGCATGTATGAAGCTTTGGCCTATCCTATTTACATCGGTTTTATGATACTTCTGGTAGCGACTATTTTTTTAGCACCGGAGATTAAAGGTTCTCGGTCATGGCTGGTATTAGGACCGGTAAATATTCAGCCGGCCGAATTTGCAAAATTCGGGACTGCATTGGCGTTGGCACGTCTGATCAGTTCGTATAATTTCGTGCTGACCGTTCCGTCTAATTTTTTTAAAGCCTGCCTTTTGATTTTGTTGCCTATGGCATTGATCATGATGCAGAAAGAGACCGGATCGGCTTTGGTATATGCCTCATTGATATTTATGCTTTATCGTGAAGGCATGACCGGACTGATTCTTTTTGCCGGTTTATGTTCGATCGTTTATTTTGTGGTAGGAGTGAAATATAGCGGTATGTTGTGGGGAAGTACCCCTGTGGGTGAGGTGCTTGTGCTGGCATTGATCGTTTTGGTCATAATCGGTATGATCGCTTATTTTTATAAAGACTCTGTCGTGGTGCGGAATCTTCTTTTGCTGTCGGCATCGGTTTCCGTAATTTGTTATCTGCTGTCTGTTTTAGGGATATCTTTTAATTGGGTATATGTTATCTTATCATTGATTTTTCTATCCTCTTTGTATATTGTTTTTTTATATCTGCAAAGTCGCAATACGAAACTTCTTCTTACACTTTGTTTTGCCATAGCATCAGTAGTTTTTCTGTTTTCGGTGAATTATGTGTTTACCGATATTATGGAGCCTCATCAGCAGACTCGTATTAAGGTCGCTTTGGGAATGGAGGATGATCCCAGAGGAGCGGGATATAATGTAAATCAATCGAAGATTGCAATCGGATCGGGAGGTTTATGGGGAAAAGGTTTTTTGAATGGAACGCAAACAAAACTAAAGTATGTACCCGAACAGGATACCGACTTCATATTTTGTACGATCGGAGAGGAAGAAGGCTTTTGGGGAGCTTCTTTGGTCGTGATATTATTCTTTGCCCTGATTATACGTATTATTCAGATAGCCGAGCGTCAGCGTTCTGTGTTTGGTCGGGTATATGGCTATTGTGTAGCCTGTATATTGTTTTTTCATTTAGCCATTAATGTGGGAATGGTGATCGGGTTATGTCCGGTGATCGGTATACCTTTACCGTTTTTCAGTTATGGCGGATCATCTCTTTGGGGATTTACTATTTTGCTTTTCACACTGCTTCGTATCGATGCCGGTCGGTTGGAAAATTATTGATGATAAAAAAAGTAATTCCGGAAATTTTTTCCGGAATTACTTTTTTTACAGCTTGTTATTTATTGATGTTGCTCTCTTAGCAAATCGTTGACTGTTTTTACCGGGTTGAATGTGGAGATCGGCACTTCAACGAATACGGTGTTCCAATCGGACATAGCGCCATTCCATAATCCCGGTAATTCAAGGGCTTTCAATTCTTTTCCGTTTTTAGATTTCAGAGAAATGAATCCCGTATTTTTATCAACGAAGTCAGGAAGGTTATATTTTTCTCCTTTTCTGTTTTTAACGGCACAAACTAAATCTACCGGATTAAAGTGGGTCGATGCCTCGAACATGACTTTCGATTCGGGATTTTTAAGATCGATCTGGGAACTTTCGAGGATTTGAAGAGAATAAGATCCGTCTTGATTATAAGCGAGGAACGGACCTCCTCCGGGTTCTCCGACATTCTTGACCATACCGCAGACGCGAATGGGACGTCTTAACTTCTTCAATAGATAAACAACCAGGTCGCTGTCTTCAAAAATCTTTGTTTCCGGATTGCGGATGAAAAGTTTTTGTTGCACAAATGCGATAATTTCCCGTACGTTATCCATTGTATATTTCCCGCTTTCGAGTAGTTCGACATATTTATCTATTTGTTGTTGTAAAGAGATCAATACCCCTCCGATTATTTTTTTGAACAAGACAGTCGAATCCTTGATTTTATCAGGCACGACGTTGTCGATATTTTTGATAAAGATTACATCAGCATCGATATCGTTCAGGTTCTCGATCAGAGCACCATGTCCACCCGGACGAAATACCAATTTGCCATTGTCTCTAAAAGGCTCATTCTGCATATCAGCGGCGATTGTGTCTGTCGACGGTTTTTGTTCTGAGAAACTAACCGAATATTTTACGTTGAATTTTTTTTCGTAATCGGATTGTTTCTCGGAAACTAACTGTTTGAAATAGGGTAAATGCTCTTTTGATACGGTAAAATGCACATTGACATTCCCTGCTGCATTGCGTGCATACAAAGCTCCTTCGGCAAGATGTTCTTCCATGGCTGTACGGTTAATATCTCCGTAATTGTGAAATTTCAACATTCCTTTGGGCAGTGCTCCGTAATTCAGCCCTTTTTCTAATAACAGATTTGCGATTATCAGCTTATATTTTTGTTCTGCAATCAGAGTCGGAATATCTTGCCCCTCATTTTTAATACAGATGGCATTCAAATCATTATAGAAAGCGAAGTGGGTAATATTGTTGAAAAATTTCTTTTCGAAATCGGTGGTCGGTACGACATAGTCGGCATCTAAAAATTCGAACAAATTTTTAAACATCCGGCTTGCAGCACCCGAAGCCGGAACAAATTTGACGATAACCGGATTTCCCGACAAGTATTTTTCCCATATTTCGAGATAATGCTCACTCTCTTTTTCATTTAAAGACAAGATGCCGTTGCCGATAGAGGCAGGCGATTTCAACTTCAGAAACGGAAATCCTGTTTTAAAACAAGACAATTGTTCTTCTATTTGGGATTCACTAATGCCTTTCTGCATCAATAAATCACGATCCGCTTGTGTAAATGTCATAGTATATTATTTAGTTAATGATATGTTGCAAAACCACTCAAATTTACAAAAACCTTATTAAATTCGTGAATAGTAAGTTCAAAAAATATATATTTGAATTGTTTTTAGATAATAAATAATATGAATTATGGGAGAGAGTACATATTTTACCGTTCCTGAACGGAAAGAGTTCCTGGTTGCTTACCGGGCATTGTGGCGATCCTCTCATTCGTTGATCGGGGAAGATGATTTCAAGCGTATTCGAGAAATGATTACCGATGCTGTAAAAAAAGGTAATTATTTACGGGACGAAAAGGGGATAAATGTCTTGTTGAGAAATATTAATACGGCTCTTATCCTTTCCAAAGAAGTCGGTCTTGAACGTAGTACGTTAATTTCGGTCCTGATTTATAATTTGGTTTCCGGAGGAAGCTATACCAATGAACAAGTCGAAGCTATATTTGGATCAGATATAGCAAAAATCATACGTGGATTAATTAAAGCGAACGGTCTTTATGCTAAGCAGGCAACGGTAGAGAGCGATAATTTCAGAAAATTATTATTGACTTTTGCAGAAGATGTGAGGGTCATCATTATTATGATTGCAGATCGGTTATGTCTGATGAGGATGATAAACCATCATCCTGATGAGCAGTTCAGAGTAAATGTGGCTTGTGAAGCATCTTATCTGTATGCTCCTTTGGCACATCGCTTAGGGCTTTATACGATTAAGTCCGAATTAGAAGACCTCGCTCTGAAATATACCGATCGGCCTACTTTCAATGAGATTGCCCGAAAACTGAATGAAACGAAAGCTGCCCGGGATAAATATATTTATGAATTTATAAAACCGGTGAAGGCTAAACTCGAGGCTGCCGGATTGAAATTCGAGATTAAGGGAAGAACAAAGTCTATATCTTCTATACTGAATAAGATAAGGAAGCAAAAGGCCGAGCTTGAAGATATTTATGATTTGTTCGCCATACGGGTAGTCTTGGATACACCTGAAGATCAAGAAAAGGCAGATTGTTGGAAAGTGTATTCTATTGTTACCGATATGTACCAGCCTAATCCGAAACGACTTAAAGATTGGCTTTCTATACCCAAAAGCAATGGATATGAATCGTTGCATATAACAGTGTGGGGACCCGAAAACCGTTGGGTCGAGGTACAGATACGAAGCAAACGTATGGATGAAATTGCTGAAAGAGGGTTGGCGGCACATTGGAAATATAAAGGTATAAAAAGCGAGAGCGGACTGGATGACTGGTTGAATAATGTCAGGGATATTTTAGAGTCTGCCGATGCTACCGGGCCAATGGAACTGATGAAGGAGTTTAAGATGGATCTTTATGATAAAGAGGTCTTTGTATTTACTCCGAAAGGGGATTTGTATAAATTGCCTAAAGGTGCGACGGTTCTGGATTTCGCTTTTTTAATTCATACCGCTTTGGGCAGCAAGTGTGTCGGAGCAAAAGTGAACGATAAAAATCAGCCGATCAAATATGTTCTTAAGAGTGGGGATACGATCGAAGTTCTGACTTCACCTTCACAGACGCCTAAGCAAGATTGGCTGAACATTGTTGCAACCTCTAAAGCCCGTGTAAAAATCAAGCAAGCTTTGAATGAGGCCACTTATAAAGAGGCCGAATTTGGAAAAGAATTGTTGCAGCGTCGGTTTAAAAATCGGAAAATCGATGTTGATGAGGCGATCATGATGCGTTTGATAAAAAAAACAGGGTATAAGACGGTAACTGATTTTTATTATGATCTGTCGCAAGAAAAAATCGATGTGAATGCTGTTATAGATTCATATCTCGATTTGGATAGGAAAGAGAATGAAGAATCGACCGAGTCGCGTACTGCGGAGAATTATGTACAACCGCATTTTTCTGAAGAATTTGGGAAAGAAGACGTGCTGGTGATCGATCAGAATTTGAAAGGAATAGATTATAAGTTATCGAAATGTTGTAATCCTATTTATGGAGATGATATATTCGGATTTGTTTCTACTCAGGGGAGTATTAAAATACATCGAATGGATTGCCCTAATGCTTTGGCTTTAAGAACTCGTTTCGGGTATAGGATCGTTAAGGCGCGCTGGTCGGGAAAGCAAGGCTCTCAGTATGCTACCGTTTTGCGTGTCGTCGGAAATGATGATATCGGTATTGTGACGAATATAACGTCGATCATTTCGAAAGAGAAAAATATTGCGATGCGAGGTATATCCATAGATTCTAATGACGGACTTTTTCAAGGACATATTACGGTTCTGGTCGATGATTTGTCTGCATTGAATGCTTTGATGAAAAAATTGAAGACCGTAAAGGGTGTTAAGAGTGTAGATCGGGTTACGTTGAGTTAAATGATATTTAGATAGATAATATATGAAAAGAATCTTTTTTATTTCGATTATCGGTTTAGCCCTGTTTTCAGGGGCATGTTCAAAAAAAAATAATCCGGCTGCCGAGCAATATCAGAAAGCCGAAGAGCTATACCGGCAAGGGGATTATGCACGAGCTAAAGTTGCGATTGACAGTATTGCCAAGATCGATCCTCGGGCATTTGATGAAATTCGTGCCGGAATGCAATTGATGCGCCGTGTGGATTTGAGTATAAATGAACGTAATCTCGCTTATGTGGATAGTTTGTTGCCTATACGTCAAGCCTTTCAGAAGGATTTACTCTCTAAATTTAAGTTGCAGAAAGATGAAAAATATCAGGAAGAGGGTAATTATGTTTTCAAAAAAGACCGGAATGCCGGGAGTGTCAACCGTTCATGTTTGCGCATTCAGGTGACAGAAGATGGACAGATGCAGTTGATGAGTGTCTATTCCGGAGCGACAAAATTGAATCATGAGTCGGTAAAAGTGGAGTTACCGGACGGGACATTTGCTCTTACATCGGTTATTCCTTATGACGGTGCGAATAATTATCGTTTTGTAAATGCCGGAAATACGACTGAGGTTGTGACGTATAAAGGGAAACAGATGCGTTCGGTAGCAGATTTGGTTTATAATAGTAATGGTGCAAAAATAAAGGTAAGTTATGAAGGTAAGCGACCTTTCTCTTTTATTATGGATAATAATACAAGAGAAGCTATTAGTGCTTCTTATGAACTTGCTTTGGTGATGTCTGAAATAAAACAACTTCAGCGGGAAAAGGCTATTGCCACTAAGACTATCGAAATATTAAAGAAGCAAATTGCTGATCACGAACATGATAGTCTCGATAAAAAATCATGATTAGAAATGGTATAGATCGTTAAAATCTGACAGATTTTTTATTCGAAAGATAGGATAGGTATTTATTTTTATACAAGCTATTCCGCAAGAAATGATTTTCATTTTTTGCGGAATTTTATAAATGGCTTTTTAGGAAGGCTCTTAAACTTGCTTTTTTCTTGTCTCTCTATTTGGTGTATTATTCTTCTTAATCATATCATTGATTCTTAGATAAATATAGATATATAATAATAGCGTCAGAGTGCTTGATTCGAGGGTTCGATATGGAATATTTTCTAATTTTGTAACATTATTAAAATCTGTTTATAATTAGAAAATTACAGTGATTATTTTATAGTTAAAGCGTTTTTAAATATTACCATATATTAGAATTCTCGATATTTTTAGTTGTATAGATCTGATGAAAAGAGAATCATAATTGGCTTATGATATGCCTTGGTGCCTGGCAGGTTGACGATTAATGTGTCGAGTTTAATATTAAGGCAAAATATTAAACAGTTTCCCACGCTTTTTTATTGTAGTATTTGCCGATTCAGGGGAGACTATAGGCAATGTATAATAATGATGTTATATGGAATTTGTGAAGATTGTGCATGCTGTTTTTTCGAAAAGAATTTCTAAAGTTCTTTTTTGTTTACTCTGTTTTTTAGGAATAGGAATGGAGGCTTATTCTCAAGATGTAATTGTTAAAAAAGATGGAGAAGAAATTAAGTCGAAAGTAATGGAGGTCTCCGGAGATGAAATTAAATATAAAATGTGGGATTATCAAGATGGTCCGATATATAGAATTCCGGCTTCCGAGATTTTTATGATTAAATATCAAAACGGAAAGAAGGATATAATGTCAACGTATGCTTCATCTTCGCAGAAAAGTGTCGGGGATAATAAGAAATATCCTCGTTATCAAGGAGAAGTTAATCTCGGTTATGCTTTGGGTTTAGGTGAAAACGGTTTGGACAGAGTTGTTTTCGAAACCATACATGGTTCGCGAATCAGTAAATATGCTTTTGTCGGTCTCGGTTTCGGATTTAATGCGTATAAAGATATATTGAGTTTTGATGAATATGACGGAGATTTAGAAACCGTTTGGGGGATGACAGTACCTGTTATTCTTGATATGAAAGGTTATTATCCGGTAACAGATGATTTTGCTCCTTATATAGATTTAGGTTTAGGGTGTTCTATCGGTGTTTTAGAGATAGAAGGTTCTGGATTTTTAGCTAATGTCGGTTTTGGTATTAATTATAAAAAGTTGAATATCGGAATGAATTTTCAAAGTGAGAATAAGGCAAAAGGATTTGCTTTTAAACTTGGATTGGTATTTTAATAAAAAGAAAAATAATAATAAAAAAAGAATGAACTTTAAAAACAAAGTTCATTCTTTTTTTTAGAAAGGTATCGAGTAAGTTAGAAATTTTTTGAAAAGATATTTAAGGCTTTTGTTTTCTAATGAGTCGGATAGTTAACCACTGAAAAGCCGGTTTAGCTTTGATGAAATGATTTAGAAATAAAAATATTTATTGGATATTTATTAATAACGAAAAGCGTAGTAGTTCTCATTAAATAGTTTTATTACACCGTTTTTTTGTCTAATACAAATTTTGTTTTCTCTCGCCAGCCATCCGGCTGCCAAGGCTGTACTTTCAGCACTTAAATCGAGCTTACGTGCTAATTCAGGAATTGATATTTCTTCTATATTTTTCATTGCTTGCCAGATTTTTCCGGCATTTTCACCGATGATCATCTTATCCATACAATAAATATTTAAGGGTTTGGTAGAATAAATTTAACTTTTAACAGCGATAAATACGCATGAAAAATTGTTGTTTATGTATAGAAAAGACATAAAAAAAGCGTGGAGAGTTATCTTTCATGTATTGTAACAGGAACTACCAATCCCCAAACGTTTAAATGAAAGGAACGCCCACGCATATGACAGCGCAGGCGTCCAGCCATTTTTACACGTTTTAAATAACAGAAATTGGTAGTTTTGTTACAAAGTAAAAAGACTGGACGCTTTTCGATATGTTTTTTTCAATGAACACTTATTTATAAGACAAAGATAATTTTATTTTTGGTAAATCGGTATTATTCTTTTTATTTTTTATTATTCTAAGAGCCTGTATAAATTTTGCACGGGTCAGGTTGAGAATTTCTTTCGAGGATATTGTTGTTGTGTAACTGGCTATCTGATGAATGAAAACGGAAAAAAAGATCGGAAAAAACGTAAAAATGACCTGATCGTGTTTCTTTGTTGACAAGTTTAGTCAGGTTATTAATCCATAAGAATAAATTGGTGATTTATCGCACATTATTTCAATACGATAAATTTATAAACGATTGAGAAGATCGCAAGACTTGATTAGTTCAAATGATTTTGTTTTAACCAATTAAAAATAGCCTGATAAGTTGCATCTCTGGCTTCTTTCTTGGAAAGAATAAGATCGTGCATCCCGTCTTGTATTTCTATTTCGGTAACTTTAGACCCCAAACGTTTGCCATACTTAGCGATATCTTTTACATCCAGTACACCATCTCCGATTTGGTGTTCGGGATTCCATTCATTTCCGTAAACTGATCTATTGGAATAAAGTACCAGAATAGGGCAGGGGATATCTAATCCTTTATGTATTTTTCTTTGTCCCCGGTGGATAGCCCGTATCCATCCTGTTGTGAGAGGAGGGGATTGCATAAATTTTTTTGTCGTGTCATATTCCCATTCTCCATGATGTGATTTTAATAGGCTTTCTCCGTAAGCAGTAGAAATACCTTGTTTTATTTTTGTTTTTTTGGAGAAAAGTGCAAAAAAGGAGACTGTGGGAATCAATATTTTTTCTTTGAACCAGCTTTGATTCATGTCAAGAAACGGGCTGTTCAAAATTAGTCCTTGGACGGGGAGCGCTTTTCTGTATTTGTGACAGAAAAGAGAGGTTATTAAACCTCCGGTAGAATGCCCCATTAATAAAATTTCGTGATTCCCTTCTTGTTTTATAATCTGCAAGGTCGTGTCTATGTCGGCAAAGTATTCATTTAAGTTATGAACTTGGAATGGATATTGATTGGATAGCATTGAGCGTCCGTATTTTCGTAGATCAACGGCATAAAAATTAAAGCCTGCGTCATTGAAATGTTCCGCCAGAGATTTCTGAAAAAAATAGTCGTTGAATCCGTGTACGTAAAGTATTGCTTTTGTCGTAGGGAGCGCAGCTTCTTTTCGGACAATGGTGATGATGACTTTTCCTTCATAGTCATCGGGCATCTGTATTGTTTGTTGAACAAAGTTCTCCCCTAATATATCTTTGTGATATTGTGCAAAACTATTTGTGCCGAACGACAAGATTGAGAAGAGAAGTAGTAAGATCTTTTTTCTCATGATTTTTATGTTGAGCTTTTTTTATTTTGATAAAACAGAAAGCTGAAACCAGAAGTTTAGTCTCCCAGTGATATTTTCACATTATTGAATACTTTGTTCAACAAAATGCGAGCGGTTTCTATTTCCTCCTCGTTTAATCCGTTCAGCGCAGCTTTCATCGTTGTTGCAACTATGGGCTGTGTCATCTCTTCGAGATTTCTACCTTTTTCTGTAAGATTGATGATATTGATACGTCGGTCGTTTTTATCTGCCGAACGAGTTACCAGAGTTTGTTTTTCAAGATTGTCTATCAAGCGGGTCATACTTGGTTTGTCTTTGAAAGTCGCATTGCAAAGTTCCTGTTGCGTGACACCGTCTTTTGACCATAAATAATAAAGAACAGTCCACTGTTCCGGAGTAATATCTATGTTTATTTTTCGAAAACTTCTGTATAATTTTCGATTGATTGCTGATGATAGTTTACCGCTTAGCAAGGCGAATAACATTTCGTTGTCGATAGAGAGAAGGTTCATTATGTAATAATTGTTTAGACAACAAAAATACAAACAATATTTTATTTTCCGGTTGAGGCTTCGATAAAAAATGTTATTAATATAAGTTGCATTCCTATTTCGTTATATGTTGGTCTTTGTCGATAAAAAGGTTTAAAAAAATCTATTTTGAACAGATTGATTTTCGGGAAAAGTTAGAGAAAGATCTAAAATAAAAATAGCAAAGTATTTGGATTTTAGTAAATAATGACTACCTTTGCCCCGCAATTCAAAAAATTAAATAACAAGTTAATTTAAATGAGTATGAATCATTATGAAACCGTTTTCATTTTAACTCCCGTTTTATCTGATGTACAGATGAAGGAAGCGGTAGAAAAATTCAAAGCGATTTTGGTGGCAGAAGGTGCTGAAATCGTGAATGAAGAAAACTGGGGATTACGCAAATTGGCTTATCCGATCCAGAAAAAATCTACAGGCTTCTACCAATTGCTGGAGTTTAACGCAGATCCGTCTGTAATCGCAAAATTGGAAATTAATTTCCGTCGTGATGAACGTATTATCCGTTTCTTGACTTTTAGAATGGATAAATATGCTGCAGAATATGCTGCAAAAAGAAGAAGTGTTAAATCTAAAGAAGTAAAGGAGAATTAAGTCATGGCACAACAAAATCAATCTGAAATCAGATATTTGACTCCTCCCTCAGTGGATATTAAGAAGAAAAAATATTGTCGTTTCAAAAAAAGCGGTATCAAATATATAGATTATAAAGATCCCGAATTCTTGAAAAAGTTCCTGAACGAACAAGGTAAAATTTTACCTCGTCGTATAACCGGTACCTCGTTGAAGTTCCAACGCCGTATTGCTCAGGCTGTAAAGAGAGCACGTCATCTGGCGTTACTTCCTTATGTGACAGACATGATGAAATAATTTAAAGAAGGAGGAAAATAGTAATGCAAGTAATATTAAAAGAAGATATCTTAAATCTTGGGTATAAAGATGACGTAGTAACCGTTAAGAGCGGATACGGTCGCAATTATCTTATCCCTCAAGGTAAGGCTGTTATCGCTACTCCTTCTGCATTGAAGATGTTAGCTGAAAACATGAAGCAACGTGCTCATAAGCTTGAGAAAATCAAAAATGATGCTAAAGAGTTGGCCGCTAAATTGGAAGGAGTTTCTTTGACAATTGGTGCTAAGACCAGTTCTACAGGTAAAATTTTCGGTTCGGTTAACAATATTCAAATAGCTGAAGCTTTAGAAAAAGCCGGTTATGAGGTTGATCGTAAGGTTATCTTCATTAAAGAATCTGTAAAAGAAGTCGGTGCTTATAAAGCTATTTTGAAACTTCATAAAGAAGTAAGTGTCGAAATTCCGTTTGAAGTAGTTGCCGAATAATATTTTCGGATTTCAAATAAAGAAAAAAGGCGAGGTTCATTGAAACTTCGCCTTTCTTTTTTATTTGAAGGTCATTTTCCGTTCTTCTCTACTCTTGGAATCATAAAAGAGGTGTATAATTGTAGAAATGCTGCAACGAGCAGTAATAAGATCCACTCGTTTTGTTGTTTGAACATGAACCATGCAGACCCGACGGTAACAATCGCTGCAATCAATTCGATGCGGTATAAGCGTTTAAGCCGGAAGTTTGAGCCGTTGTATAAATTTGTCGCCCGTGCGACAGTCATTCCGACAGCTCCGGCAGCAAATATATAAACGGTGAACGGTAATCTGAATAAATATAATGCCGTCCCTGCCAGGATAAATAAGGCTGAAATAACTAGAATCGTGTTGCGTATTTTATTGCTCATTTTTGTTCTTCTTCTGTTATTATATAAATATCTTCATTATCTTTTTTCATTAAATATTGCTCCCGGGCAAATTTTTCCAGATTTTTTTCATTCGATTGCAGTTCGTTCAGTTTTGTTTTGCTTTCTTCGATAACTCCCTGGTAGTGTTGTATTTCTTTTTTTAGACCATGAATTTGTTGGTCATAAAGGAAACTTTGAACAAAACTGTTTTCGTCTACAAAGATCATGATGAAAAGAAAAGATATTACCAAAATTCGCATTAAGGTAACATGCTTTTTTATGAAACGCCATGATGCTGAAAAAATATTCTTCATATTGAATTTTATTTTTTACAAACGTACATAATCTTTTTTGTTTCTAAAAGTTTTGTTGTCCGATACAACCTTTTTTTATGAATTTGTCAGGTCAAGAGTGTGCATTTTTAAAAAGCGTGAAAAAAAAGGAAATTATTAGGATTTCCTCGAAAGCGATTGAGCTATTTTTATACCTTTGTCCAAAATTTGCAAATGTGAATCTAATCATAGATCAGGGAAATACGACGACAAAAGTTGCTTTATTTTGTCAAGATAAGTTAGAATATGTAATGACTGTTGTAAAGCCGGATAAGCGGCTTGTTGATACTTTGCTTGATAAATATCGGGTTACGTCGTGTATTTATTCTTCAGTGGTTGATGTCCCTTTTTGTTTTTTGGACTATCTGCAGGAAAGAATATCCCGGTTTTGTTTTTTAGATGCAGACACTCCTATACCTGTAAAAATCGAATACGGGACACCGACGACATTGGGACGGGACAGGATTGCAGGGGTGGTAGGCGCTTTTTATGAAAAACCGGATTGCGATATATTGATAATCGATGCCGGTACGGCGATTACATATGATTTATTGCTGAAACGAGGAGTGTTTATCGGAGGAAATATTGCTCCGGGTATCAGGATGCGGTTGAAAGCATTGAATCATTTTACCGGAAAACTGCCTTTGATTGAGAAAGTCGGAGATTTTTCGCTTATGGGTACGGATACGGAAACTGCGATACGTGCTGGAGTAATACAGGGAGTTTTATTTGAAATGGAAGGTTATATAAGGGAGCTTAAGGCTATATATCCGGATCTTTTGGTTTTTTTAACGGGCGGCGATGCTTTTTTATTGGCTGAAAGATTAAAAACTCCCATATTTGTGGATAAAAATATTGTATTAAAAGGATTAAACAGAATACTTTATTATAATGCTGAAAAATAAAATATCTATTGTCTTAATAGCGTTGTCCTTGTTAGGGGGAATGAGTAGTTTGGCACAGAATAACACGAATTCTCCGTATTCACGTTACGGGTATGGTATTCTGGAAGATAATGCGGTCGGTGCGAATCGAGGAATGGGCGGAGTCGGATATGGATTTCAAAGTGGACGACAGATTAATATAAAGAATCCGGCTTCGTATGCAGCGATGGATTCTTTAACATTTCTTTTCGACATAGGAGTCAGTTTGCAAAATACATGGATGAAAGAAAATTCCTTGAAAGAATCTGAAGTAAACGGAAACTTAGATTATGTCGCTTTGCAGTTCCCATTGGGGCGTCATATGGCGGGAAGTGCCGGATTGACACCATTCTCTTCGGTAGGATACAGTTTTGGCGGTTCGATTCCGAACGGTTCTTATACACAAGTCGGGGAAGGTGGTATCAGTCAGGCTTTTATCGGATTGAGCGGACATATCTATAAAGGCCTTTATCTCGGGGCTAATGTGTCATATCTTTTTGGAAATATAGAGCATACCACGACTTTGTTGCCTAAGGATAATACGATCGGAAGTATTTTCTTGAAAAAATTGCATGTTTCGGATTTTCGAGTTGAGTTCGGGTTACAATATACGCACAATATAAATAAGAAAAACCGGATTACCGTAGGGGCGGTTTATACTCCAGAGAAAAAATTGCTCGGCCGTACTTATACTTATGAGGAAATTTATTCTACAACTTCCGGGTCGACTTCTGTATCGAGATCAGATTCATCGAGTATAAAATCGAGATATTCTCTTCCTACCTCCATAGGTGCAGGTTTTACCTATGTATGGGATGAACGATTGACTGTAGGAGCTGATGTCACTTTTCAGGATTGGAGCAGTGTGAGGTATGACGGAGTGAAAGACAGTTTGAACAATCGTTTAAAAGTGGCCATTGGTGCGGAGTTTTTGCCAAATCCGATGTCGGGGAATTATATGAAGCGTATGCGTTATCGGTTAGGGGCATTTTATAATCATTCTTATCTCAAAGTCAAGGGATGTGATATAGATGAATATGGGATTACTTGCGGTTTCGGATTTCCAGTAAGACGAGATAAATCTATATTGAACCTTTCTTTGGAATATTTAAATAGGCAATCTACGCCGACATCATTTATTCGTGAAAACTTTTTAAGAGTTTCATTGAGTCTTACCTTTAATGAACTTTGGTTCTTTAAACGGAAATTTGAATAACCGTTGTTTTACAAAATACAGAGAGATGTTGTTCGATAAAAAGAATAACATCTCTTTCTGTTTTTTTATAAAAACAATAAAAAGAGAGATATTAATTGCGGCTCTGTAACTAAATATTTAATTTTGCCTTTAATATAAAGAACCGAAAAACAGAATGAATACGATTCGCAGAACTTTATTAGGATTTCCGCTTACCGGTATTGCGTTTGCAGTGGCATTTATCTTAATGTCCGTTTTTTTTAGTTCCTGTGATAAGAAAGTAAAAAATGAAGTGGTTAAAGCCTTTTCAGATCCGCATAAAGTTCCCTCGTTAAGTAGTTTCGATGTAACGACATTGATTTCGGATTCGGGAATTACTCGTTATCGTATCAAGGCTAAAGAATGGTTGATGTTTGAAAATGCGAAAGAACCGTATTGGTTATTTCCGCAAGGAATTTATGTGGAAAAATTCGATGAGAATTTTCATGTAGATGCTTTTATTATGGGAGATTCAGCTATTTTTTATAAATATAAGCAGCTTTGGGAACTCAGGGGGAATGTAAAGATGGCTAATTTGCAGGATGAAAGATTCTTTACCGAGTTACTTTTCTGGGATCAAAAAAAACGTGAGATATATTCGGATAGTGCCATTCATATTGAAAAAGTGGATCGCATAATAGAAGGGATCGGTTTTGTTTCTAATGAACCTATGACTCAGTACACGATACGTCGGACAACCGGAATTTTTCCAATGAAATCGCCTGCCGAAGAACAGCGGGGTGAATCGGACAGTTTAAAAAATGTGAGAGATACGAATGCTCGTCGTTATGCACCGCAAAAGAAAGGAGGAAAATCATGACTACGGTCTTTATGATAATTATTCCATTGCTGTTGTCTGCATTTTTTTCGGGCATAGAAATTGCATTTGTATCTTCAAATAAGGTCCGTTTTGAATTGGATATGAAGAAAAAGACGCTTCTTGGGCGTATTCTTAATTTATTCTATCATCATCAGGAAGAGTTCATTTCTACGATGCTTGTCGGCAATAACATCGCGTTGGTCATTTATGGCATCGGTATGGCCGATTTGCTCTCTCCGGTATTCTCCTTTATTTGGGATCAGGAGATATTTATTATATTGGGACAAACTGTCGTATCGACATTGATCGTTCTTCTGACAGCCGAATTTCTGCCTAAAACTATTTTTCGGATTAATCCTAACTTATCATTAAAAGTTTTTGCCATACCGCTTTATGTTTTTTATCTGTTGCTGTATCCGATTGCGAAATTTACATCATTGCTTTCATTCGGAATCTTAAAGATAGGAGGGGTTCGCATCGATCGGTCGGGGGATGATGGGACTATGAGTAAGGTCGATCTTGATTTTTTTATTCAACAAAGTATAGATAAGTCGCAGGGAGAAGCAGAAGTCGATACAGAAGTTAAAATTTTTCAGAATGCTTTGGACTTTTCTAATTTACGCATTCGTGAATGTATGATTCCCCGTACAGAGATTGTAGCGGTTGATATCGATATGTCATCGGAGAAGGATTTGGTTGCTCTATTTATTGAAACCGGACTTTCTAAAATTTTGGTTTATAGAGATAATATTGATAATGTATTGGGTTATATACATTCTTCCGAAATGTTTAAACAAGCAGCAGATTGGAAGTCTTATATTAAGCCTATATTGTTAGTTCCGGAGACGATGACCGCTCAGAAATTAATGAAAAATTTGATGCAACAGAAAAAAAGTATCGCTGTCGTTGTGGACGAGTTTGGCGGAACTGCCGGTATTGTGACGCTTGAAGATCTGGTTGAGGAAATATTCGGAGATATTGAAGACGAGCACGATACGTTGAATTATATTGCACGGAGAACCGGAGAAAACTGTTATGAGTTCTCAGGACGTGTCGAAATAGAAAAGATTAATGAGCTTTTTGATATAGGGTTACCCGAGTCTGATGAGTATATGACAATTGCCGGATATATTCTTTATCATTATAAAACGATACCTAAGCCCGGAGAAACGATTGAAATAGAGAATTATAAATTTGAGATATTAAAAGGAAATAGAACCAAAATAGAGTTGGTGAAAATGAAAATTGAGAACTAAAGGAAATTTTTGACTTTACGATATGTTTGTAAATGCTTTTTTTCGTATCTTCGTGCACTTACTTGGAAAATAATTTAAAAAAATATAAAACTAAAAACACAATCTAATAAATGGCTACGTTACAAAAAATCAGAGGTAAAGCCGGCCTTCTTGTCGGAGTGATCGGGGTGGCTTTACTGGCTTTTATCGTGGGAGACCTTTTAAATTCAGGTCATACTTTCTTTAACATGAACCGCAATAAAATAGCGGTAGTTAACGGTAAAAAAATTACTCCGGAAGAATTTCAGGCACAAGTTCAGACTCGTACCGAAGAGATGCAGAATATGTATAGAAGACAATATGGCATGTCTCTTCCCGAAGGTGCAGCTTCTCGTATAAACAAGGAAGTATATGATCAGATGGTGCAGGATATTTTGTTAACGGATGCTACTGCCGAATTGGGCCTTACGGTATCTAAAGAAGAGTTGGCCGATTTGTTGCAGGGAGATAATATCGTGCCTATGGTAAAACAACAATTTACCGATCCTCAAACCGGAGTTTTTAATAAAGACTTGTTGTTGAATTTCTTGCAAGTGGTCCTTAATGAGGATGAGTCGAATCTTAATGGAGAAATGGCACAACAGCTCAAAGCTCGACGCGAGGCTTGGTTAAATATTGAAAAGACAGTGAAACAACAACAGCTGGTCGGAAAATATTTTACTTTGTTGTCAAAATCTATGGCTCCGAATAAGCTCGATTTGGAAGCTGCTTATAACGGTGCTAAAAATAGTGTAGATTTTGCGTATGCAGAACAATCTTATACTTCTATACCCGATTCTACGGTAGTTATCAGCGAATCTGAGTTGAAAAATCTATACAACAAGCAGAAAGAAAACTTTAAGCAGGATGAAAAGCGTGAAGTAAAATTCTTTGCAGTAGATATAGTTCCGAGTGAAGGTGATTATAAGATGACCGAAGAAAAGATTAATAACCTTAAAGAAAATTTTTCTACGACAGACGATATTGCCGGAATGTTGAGTTTTAATACGGATGTTCCTTATGTAGACGCATACGTTGCTCAGAGAGACATGGATCCGGAAATGAAAAAATTTGCAGAAACAGCTCAAATAAATGAAGTTTATGGTCCTGTTTTTGAAGATGAGTCATATAAAATGTATCGTTTGATAGGTAAGAGCGTAGCTCCTGACTCAGTGAAGGTACGTCATATTATGTTCCCTCTTCAGGCAGATGCAAAAGTTAAAGATCAGATGGACAGTGTTTTGACTGTTTTGAAAAACGGCGGAGATTTTGCTGCTTTGGCAAAACAATTCTCGGTAGATCAGAATTCTGCTGCTAATGGTGGTGATCTCGGCTGGTTGACAGAAACTTCTGCTGTACAATTCGGACAGAAATTCGTTTCTTCTGTTTTTAATGGAGGATCAGGATATTTTACTGTGGAAACGCCGTATGGACAGCATATTATGCAGGTAACTGAGCGTACAGCTTCTGTTCCTAAGGCTAAGGTGGCACAATTGGTTCTAAAGGTACGTCCGAGTTCAGAGACTTATAGCACATTATATAACAAGGTAAGTTCTTATATCGCTGAAAACGGGAAATTAGAATCATTCGAGAAAAATGCAAAGGATAAAGGTTTCTCCTTGAATACGGTTGAGTTGACTCCTGAAGATATTAGCGTAGGTATGTTGAACGACGGGCGTGAAATCGTGAAATGGGCTTATAAATCGGATAAAGGTGATATTTCAGAAATTTTCAATATAGAAAATAAGTTTCTGGTAGCAGCTCTTACGAATGTAACCCCTGCAGGTTATGCACCGTTAAAAAGTCTCGAGAGCTATCTTAAAATGCAGTTGTTGGCTGATAAAAAGGCTGATATGATTATGAAGTCATTATCTGAGAAATCACCGAAGACTCTTGATGCCTATGCTTCGGCTATGAGTTCGAAGATCGATACGGCTAAGTTTGTAACTTTCAACACTTCTGTAATTACAGGTATCGGCCGTGAGCCGGCATTGTGCGGTGTAGCTCCTTATGCTTCGGTGGGACAATTACAAGGTCCTGTCAAGGGGAATAATGGAGTGTATGTATTGGCTGTAACTAAGAAAGATGAAAGTTCTGTTCCTATGAATGCCGAAATGGAAAAACGAAAATATGAACAGATGATGTATTCGATTCTTTCCAGTCAGATTATGGAAGTTATGAAGGATAAAGCCGATATAGAAAATAACCGTGTAAAATTTTTCTAAATTGATGATGATAAAATAAAAAGGGAGGATGATGAGTCCTCCCTTTTTGTTTTATTCTTTTGATTAAAGATTTCTGTATATTCCGTTGTGATCTTTATACTCTTTGTTTATTTTTGTACTAAATAACGAAACGAGTGGAAAAAAAATATTTGGCAGGGAAAACATTAGATGAACTTAACGGGATCGTTGCCCGTATGGGAATGCCCCGTTTTACAGCTGGGCAGATTGCTGCATGGCTATATGAAAAACGGGTTCGGAATATAGATGAAATGACAAATTTATCTAAACAGAATCGTGAACGTCTCGCAGCTGAGTATGAGATAGGCTATTCTGTGCCCGTGGAGGAAATGCGTTCGGTGGACGGTACTGTCAAATATCTTTTTAAAACGACTTCCGGAAACTTTGTCGAGTCTGTATATATTCCTGATCGGGATAGGGCGACGCTATGTGTGTCATCTCAGGTAGGATGTAAGATGAATTGTTATTTTTGTATGACCGGTAAGCAAGGGTTCAATTCCCAGCTTACAGTTCGTGAAATTATGAATCAGATTATTTCTATACCGGAAAGTGCCAAGTTGACAAATTTGGTATTTATGGGGATGGGAGAGCCCTTGGACAATTTGGATGAAGTAATGACGGCTTTAACAATTTTGACTGCAAAATGGGGATTTGCTTGGAGTCCGAAGAGAATAACAGTTTCTACGATCGGAGTAAAACGAAACTTGACCCGTTTTTTAGAAGAAACGGATTGTCATTTGGCTGTAAGTTTGCATAACCCTTTTCCGGAGGAACGCTTGTCTATTATGCCTGTACAGAAAGCATATCCTATTGCAGATATAATATCACTGCTCCGGAATTATGACTTCAGTCATCAGCGCAGGCTGTCATTCGAATATATCATGTTCAGTGGTTTTAATGATTCCCTTAAACATGCGGAGGCACTGGCAAAATTGTTAAAAGGATTGGATTGTCGGATAAATTTGATTCGTTTTCATGCAATTCCGGGAGTAAACCTTAAAACGTCAGTTGAATCGGATATGGTTATTTTCAGGGATTATTTGAATCGCAAGGGATTTACTTGTACGATACGTACATCGCGAGGTGAAGATATATTCGCTGCCTGCGGAATGTTATCGACTGCAAAGAAAGGCGAGATCGGCAATAAATGCTGAAAGAGCTTATATATTATGACCGTGTAGAGATATTATGTTAAAATAATTGCTTATCTTAGAGCATTGAATTAGGCAAGTATAATCTAAAATAGTATTTGTCTGTTTTATATAAAGAATAAAAACTCATGGAACAAGATTATAAGATCAAGGTAGGAATTACTCAAGGTGATATAAATGGAGTCGGATATGAAGTTATTTTGAAAACATTGTCAGACCCTCGTATAACAGAAATGTGTACCCCTGTGGTATATGGCTCTTCGAAAGTGGCGGCCTATCATCGTAAGGCATTGGATTTGCCGACTATTAATTTCAATATTATTACCAATGCCGAGCAGATTTCGGACATGAAGTTGAATATGATCAACTGTATCGATGAAGAAGTAAAAGTCGAATTGTCAAGACCAACGGCTCAGGCAGGTGAAGCGGCTTACCGGGCTTTGGAGAGTGCTACGAATGACTTAGAAAACGGGTTAATAGATGTGTTGGTGACAGCGCCTATTAATAAACATACGATCCAGTCCGATAAATTTGAGTTTCCCGGGCATACCGAATATTTGGAGAAAAAATTAGGAAAAGGCAAAAAATCTTTAATGATATTATTGAATGACATTTTGCGTGTAGCTTTAGTGACAGGGCACATTCCTTTATCTGAAGTACCTTCTCGGATTACCAAATCGGATATTGTACAGAAATTGCGTATTTTCAATCACTGTTTAAAGCAAGACTTCGGTATTGTAAAGCCTCGTATTGCGGTTTTGTCATTGAACCCGCATGCCGGAGAAGACGGACTTCTTGGAAATGAAGAAAAAGAGATTATTATTCCGGCATTGAAAGAGGCCGAAGAAATGGATATTCTTTGTTTCGGGCCTTATGCAGCTGATGGTTTCTTTGGTTCAGGTCATTTTTCTAAGTTCGATGGTGTTTTGGCTATGTACCATGACCAAGGGCTTGCTCCGTTTAAGACTTTAGCGATGGAAGATGGCGTAAATTATACTGCCGGGCTACCTTTTATACGCACTTCGCCGGCCCATGGTACAGCGTATGATATTGCCGGAGAGAATAAAGCTTCGGAAGAGTCGTTCCGGCATGCTCTTTACTTGGCATTAGATGTTTTTGCTTGTCGCAATAATTATCGTCAAATGAAAGCTAATCCTCTTCGTCGTCAATATTTTGATAAAAGTGGAGACAATGAAGTTCTTGATCTTAATGCTCCTGAGAAGGAGTGATTTGTCTGGAGTCTCAACCTTCCTGATAGGGGTAATATTTTGTCAGATTTTTTCAAACTCTTTTCCTGTTTTTTATTTGTTAGATAGCTTGTTATTGCTTTCATAAGTATTTAGAGGCGATAGCAGGGAGGGGGGGGAATGTGTTTATATTTTCGGACAGATAAAATCTACAATATCATTAGTTAATAATTCTTTTGTTAATAGAGAACTGATAGATGTGTGAAATTCAGAGATTGTTTTGATTAAAAGAATATTCCTTCAGAGCCAATCTGAATTTTGCTCGGGTAAGGTTTTGGAGTTTTTTCGAGTATGTTTTGTCGTTTTTATGAGGAGGATAGCGGGCTATCTGATGAGTGAAGAAGGGAAAACAGACCGGAAGAAAGCGCAAAGATGACCTGATAGTATTTTTATTGGAAAAATTAGATAGTCTCCAAAACAAAAATGGAGTCGAACGGTTACATATATAAATAAGGGAGGTCTTGGAAAAGATGGAAATAGAAATTTTGTTGTAGATAAGAATATTGAGAAGACCTGTATTTGTAGATGTTTATTATATCGTGTTTAAATCGGACACTCTTGTCAGTTGCATTTAAATAGAATTATTGTGTACGGTGTATAACTGTGCTACGAAGGGAGGGATATGAAACAAAACAGACATCAGAACATTATGTTTGAGGCAGCATTGAAACCGATCGACACTGATCCTGTAGATTTATTGTTTTTTCGTCCTGTCGGATACCGTTGTGCTTTGTTTTTCCATAAGTTAGGCTTGTTGCCCAATACTATTACAGTTGTTTCCATATTATTGGGAATATCTTCAGGATTCTTTTTATATTTTGAGGATATATGGTATAATATAATTGGAATATTATTATTGTTTTGCACACATCTTTTGGATTGTACGGACGGACAATTAGCACGAATGATCGGACGTTATTCTCGGTTAGGACGGATTTTAGATCATTTGAGCGGGTGTGCCTGGTCTGTTTCTGTTTATATGGCGTTATGTTTACGTTTGATGAATTCAGGTTGGGATTTTTCTGTCTTTTTTTTAGCCTTGATTACTGGATATTTTCATTTTAGGCAAGCTTCTGCTATCGATTATTATCGTAATTTTTATTATCTTTTTTCACGGAAAGAATTAGTTTGTGAATTTGAATATAAGACGCAATTGCACTTGAAGTATAAACGATTGAGTTGGAAGGCTGATTTTTATAGGAAATTTTTTTTGTCTTTCTATCTTCAATATATGGTTTATCAAGAAAGATTTACTCCGGATATGCAAGAGTTGCGTCGGTTATTAAAGAAACGGTTTGGCAATGATATTCCGGATTGGTTGAGGATACAATTCGAAGAAAAAAGTCTTCCGTTGATGATGTATAGTGGTATGTTATCTTTTAATATACGTATTATTACCTTGTTTATTGCTGTTTTGTTTGATGCTCTGTGGATTTATTTTCTGTTCGAACTTACGATATTGAATGCAATATTGTTCTACCTGATATACAGACATGAAAAAGTTTGCCGTTATTTTATTGAAAAGTTGAATCGAATATAGCTTTCAGATTTTAAACACAACCAAAGAGTTCGTTCGTTAGGTATAGAAGTGTGTTTAAAAAATTGCTTTTAAGAATCTTAATATATGTGGCTTTGTATCTTTTTAAAAAGTCGTATCTTTGTGGAAAGTTTACGGATCGGAATAAATTGAGTGTCCGACAAATATTTAACCGAAATAAAGTAAAGTATTAAGGATGGGAAAAGTTTTAATTATAGGAGCCGGCGGAGTAGGTACGGTAGTTGCTCATAAAGTAGCGCAAAATCCGGATGTTTTTACAGAAATAGTGTTGGCAAGCCGGACGAAATCGAAATGCGATGCTATTGCAAAGGCAATCGGTAGTGACCGGATAATCACAGATCAGGTAGATGCCGATAATGTAAACGAATTGATAAAGTTATTCAATACGCATAAGCCGGATATTGTAATTAATGTTGCACTTCCTTATCAGGATTTGACGATTATGGATGCTTGTTTAGCTTGCGGTGTAAATTATTTGGATACGGCAAATTATGAGCCGCTTGATGAAGCTAAATTTGAATATAAGTGGCAATGGGCATATCAGGAACGTTTCAAAAAGGCGGGATTGACAGCTATTCTGGGTTGCGGTTTTGATCCGGGTGTATCGGGTGTATATACGGCTTATGCCGCAAAGCATTATTTTAAAGAAATGCACTATCTGGATATTGTCGATTGCAATGCCGGAGATCATGGTAAAGCTTTTGCGACAAACTTTAATCCGGAAATTAATATTCGGGAGGTTACGCAAAAGGGAAAATATTATGAAAACGGCAAATGGATTTATACAGAGCCTCATGAAATTCATAAACCGCTGAATTACCCGAATATAGGTCCGAAAGAATCGTATGTGATTTACCATGAAGAATTGGAGTCGTTGGTGAAAAATTATCCGACATTGAAGCGTGCGCGTTTCTGGATGACTTTCGGACAGGAATATCTGACTCATTTAAGAGTAATTCAAAATATAGGAATGGCGCGTATCGATCCTATTATGTATAATGGGGTGGAAATTGTTCCGATACAATTTTTGAAAGCAGTGCTTCCTAATCCTGGAGAGCTCGGTGAAAATTATGTAGGTGAAACATCTATCGGCTGTCGTATTAAGGGTATTGATAAAGAAGGTAAAGAGATGACCTATTATGTCTATAATAATTGTAGCCATCATGCTGCTTATCTCGAAACGGGAGCACAAGGAGTCAGTTACACTACTGGAGTTCCGGCTATGATAGGTGCAATGATGTTCTTAAAAGGTCTGTGGAAAAAGCCCGGAGTCTATAATGTAGAGGAATTCGATCCCGATCCGTTTATGGAACAGTTGAACAAGCAAGGATTGCCTTGGCATGAAATATTTAATGAAGACTTGGAAGTCTGATTGACATTCGTTTTTGAACGATTATATATTGAATTATTGTCATTCTGGAGAAGATACCGGAATGACAATATTATTTTTAGAGCCTGTTCGATCTTTGTATAAACCTTTTTTATTACTTTCGAGATTTTGATGAGAGACAGTTACCAATCTATTTTTCGTAGCCCTTTTTGTTTTAAATAAGTTATTAGTTCTTGAGGACGATCAGTCTGAATTATTGTTGCTTTATTTTTCAGAACCCATCCCCAACTATTATCCGGATCATTGACTGCTTTTTCATCATCATGTCCTCCGCATAGACTTTCCCATAAGGTATTGATCCATATCCGACAATTCGATTCGGCTATCTTATCGATATAAGATAATTGCTCGAAATCATCGGTTTTAAAACCTATTTCCATTGCTATCGGCTGAAAATCTTTTAAAAAAGAATCGATATATGGAATAGCTCCGGATGTATCTAAATCGACAATAGGCATATATATAATATTTTTGTACAGAGACAATTTCTTTTTTACATCATTCACAGAACCGCGTCCTTTTAAAATGATGTAGTTTTCCATCCCGGCTTCTTTTATAATGGGTTCAATGTCTGATAAATAATTCTCACCTTTATCAATATTGACAAGAATTTTCCCTTTACAGGCTGATAATGCCTCTTTTAAAGTCGGGATAGTTTCCTTAGAGAGCTCTCCGCTATTGTAACGTAGCTTGAAGTTCTTGAGTTCTTTTACCGTATAGTTATTTATATATCCTTTTCCGTTTGTCGTGCGATCTATACTATTGTCGTGCATTAAGACAAAATCTCCGTCTTTAGTCTTTTGTATATCTATCTCGACCATATCTGCTCCTATCGATATAGCACTTTTGATTGCTGCAATAGAGTTTTCCGGGGCATGTCTCCAATCACCCCGATGAGCAACGACAAAAATATAATCGGGTTTATTGCTTTTTAGAATAGACAATAATGCTTCTGTCCGATTATTGGCCGTAACGGTAAGATTTAAGAGTATAAGATAAAATAATAAGTGATATTTTTTCATTAATTGAAAATATGAATTATCGATTAGACAATGCAAAATAGCGAAAATCCGAAAGAGAATACAATAAATAACAAATCAAAAAATAATAATTTATAGTCAATCTCTATATTATCCCGAAAGATTTTATAAAGAAATTATCATATATGCTATTATTTGGCATATATATTTGTTTAATTTGCATTATCGATGGTACGAGGATGAATGTTATAAATGAGATGGAGAACCTTGATGTTTTTATATAAATTCTTATCTTTGAGAAATAAAATATTTAATTATGGCATTAAAAGTTGGAGATAAAATACCTGAGATTCTGGGTTATGACCAGACGGGGAAAGAGTTGAAACGAGAAGATTTTAAAGGAAAAAAATTGGTACTTTATTTTTATCCTAAAGATAATACCCCCGGATGTACGGCGGAGGCCTGCAGTTTACGAGATGCATATTCAGAATTGCAGAAAGCGGGGTATGAAATAATAGGAGTCAGTAAAGACAATGAAAAGTCTCATCAGAAGTTTATAGAAAAACAATCGTTGCCATTTTCTTTGATAGCTGATACTGAGGTACGGTTGAATCAAGAGTTTGGTGTATGGGTAGAAAAAAAGATGGCCGGGAGATCTTATATGGGAACTTTAAGGACAACATTTTTGATTGATGAGAACGGAATCATAGAGCGTGTGATAGAAAAAGTAAATACAAAAGAGCACGCTGCTCAGATTTTGAATGGAAAATAAAATAAGATAAATATGGAGAATACAGAAGAAAAAAAAGCTCCGATGGGTAAAATTCCTGTTCCGAGTGAAAAATTGAAGGCTTTGCAGGCCGCTATGGATAAAATAGAAAAAAATTATGGCAAGGGTGCAATTATGAAGATGGGGGATGACCATATCGATGAGATTGCCGTAATTCCTACAGGTTCTATTGGTTTGAATGCCGCTTTAGGTGTCGGAGGTTTTCCACGAGGCCGTGTGATCGAGATTTATGGTCCGGAATCTTCTGGTAAAACGACATTGGCGATTCATGCTATTGCCGAAGCCCAGAAAGCCGGAGGCATTGCGGCAATTATAGATGCAGAACATGCTTTTGACCGTTTTTATGCAGAAAAATTAGGGGTCGATGTAGAGAACTTATGGATATCTCAACCGGATAGCGGAGAACAGGCTTTGGAGATTGCAGAGCAACTGATACGCTCTTCTGCCGTAGATATTGTTGTTATCGATTCAGTTGCAGCGTTGACTCCTAAGGCTGAGTTAGAAGGAGATATGGGAGAATCTAAAATGGGATTACAGGCACGTCTTATGTCTCAGGCTTTGCGTAAATTGACGGCTACAATAAGTAAGACAAATACTACTTGCATATTTATCAATCAGTTGCGTGACAAATTAGGCGTGATGTTCGGTAATCCGGAAACAACGACAGGGGGGAATGCATTAAAGTTTTATGCATCTGTTCGATTGGATATACGTCGTGTCAGCCAGATTAAAGATGGGGACGAAGTGATCGGTAATCAGACAAGGGTAAAAGTTGTGAAGAATAAGGTTGCTCCTCCTTTCCGTAAAGCCGAGTTCGATATTATGTTCGGAGAAGGTATTTCTCGTGCAGGAGAGATCATTGATTTGGGAGTGGAAAAAGGCATAATTAAAAAGAGCGGCTCTTGGTTTAGCTATGATGATACAAAACTCGGACAAGGTAGGGATGCTGCAAAGAAATGTATTCAGGATAATCCGGAGTTGGCCGAAGAATTGGAAGCTAAGATCATGGAAGCCTTGCGACCTGCAACTAAGTAGTACTGAATTTAGGAAAATCAAATATGGAATAGCAGGATTTTAGGGAGTTCTGCTATTTCTTGTTTTCGAGACCTGTTTCCAAGGTTATCTTCTTGTTTCGAGAAGTTGATAAAATAAAAGAGTCATCTGTGATATTCCCTAGATAACTCTTTTATTTTTATTGTTTTATATTGTGATAAGGAAATTAATAATCATTGAAAGAATTGTTTCCTTCGGTCATATCTAAATCGTTGTAGCCTTCCTCATCCAATTCTGACGGGTCGAAAGATTCATCACCATAGAAGTTCTCTCCGAGTCCGGTATCGGTGTTATTTGAGGTTTTTTCCAGTTCGTCAAAATCCATTAGTTGAGTAGGAGGGTTACCTTTAGATTTGGAGCAAATGGCTTTATCCAGGTTTTTACCTGGAACGATTTCTCGTAATTCCATAAAAAATGATCGTTCGGTCATATTATCGAAAACGAAGATCAGCCGTTGTTTCTCGTCTTCCAATAATTCGCTGAGTCGGGTTTCTGCCATTACCCAAGAGTCGTCTTCGAAGTTGGTATCCATCTCCATTAAAGTGATTTCCGTTTTCTTTTCCCAGTCATCTTCACAAATGAAAAAGGAAGTCATTTGATCCTTAGTATAGTTGACCGATTCCAAAATCGCATCATTCAGCTCCAAAAAAGTGGCCTCAGAGTCGATACTGATTTCTCTTGCAAAGTCATCAACCTCATCAGATAGGATTAAGAATTTGAATATCATAATCAGATACAATTAGTTTATTTAAATCGTTTTTTCAGGTTTCGTTTAAAAAGAACCCCTTTGTTTATTGGGTAAAAATAATAAAAATATCTTGTATAGTATAACCCTTATCCGATTTTTTTATTCCTATTATTTACGTTATATTTTTAATCTGTGTTTTGAGTTATTCTGTATATAAAAAGAGGCACTAAACAGTGCCTCTCGGATTTCGGAAAATATTTCTTATTTTTATAGATAACCGCGAATAATTCCTCGTTGAGAGTTACGTACAAATAACACGATTTCGTCTCTTTCTTTAGTTGCGGGTAATTCTGCTTCGATACGTTCTATTGCATCCGAGTTATTTAAGCCGGATAGATAGAGATATCGGTATATTTCTTGAATATCACGTATGGTTTCGTTGGTGAAATTACGTCGGCGCAAACCGATAGAGTTAATGCCGGCATAAGAAATAGGATTACGGGCGGCTTTGACATAAGGGGGTATATCTTTATTGATGAGTGATCCTCCTTGTATCATAACATGAGCACCTACATGACAGAACTGGTGTACAAGAGTACCACCTCCGATAACTGCAAAATCATCGATTCGTACTTCTCCGGCTACTTGTGTCGCATTTGACATGATAATATTATCACCGATAACACAATCATGGGCAATGTGGCAATAAGCCATAAGAAGGCAATTATTGCCGATCACGGTTTTACCCTTCGATGCAGTACCTCTATTGATTGTGACACATTCGCGTATAGTGGTATTATCTCCGATTTCAGCGGTTGTTTCTTCCCCTTTGAATTTTAGGTCTTGAGGAATTCCTGAGATAACAGCACCGGAACAAATGTTACAATTTTTTCCGATACGGGCTCCTTCAAGAATTGTTACATTGGAACCAATGCGCGTCCCTTCACCGATAACCACGTTTTTATCGATAGTAACGAACGGTTCGATAACTACGTTAGGAGCTATCTTGGCTTCCGGATGTACATAAGCTAATGGTTGTTTCATAAAAGTGGGTATTATTTATTTTTTATAATCTGAGCCATAAATTCAGCCTCGGTTGTGATTTTGTTACCTACGAAAGCGTATCCTTTCATATAGGCACATCCTCTGCGTAATTCTGTCATGAATGAAATATGGAATATAACAGTATCTCCCGGAACTACTTTTTGACGGAACTTTACGTTATCTATTTTTAAAAAATAGGTCGAATATTTTTCTGGATCTTCGACTGTATTCAATACCAATAATCCCCCTGTTTGTGCCATAGCCTCAATCAACAAGACTCCGGGAGTGACCGGTTCTTGTGGAAAATGGCCTTGAAAAAACGGCTCGTTCGATGTAAAGTTTTTTATCCCGACGATATGATTTTTCCCTATTTCGATGATTTTATCTACCAATAACATCGGATACCGATGAGGAAGCAATTGTTTGATCCGATTTACATCCATAATCGGCTCTTTATTCGGATCGTATGACGGGGCTTGTATTTCTTGCCGTTTCATTTCCTTGCGGATAGAGCGAGCCAGTTGATTGTTGATTTTGTGTCCGGGACGAGTAGCTATGATGCGGCCTTTAATCGGTTTTCCGATAAGAGCTATATCTCCGAGTATATCTAAGAGCTTATGGCGTGCAGGTTCGTTATCGAACACTAAGGGTTTATTATTGATATAGCCGAGTTCATCTACATGTTTGTGAGGAACATTCATCAAATCGGCCAGACGATCAAGTTCTTCTTGTGATGTTTTTTGATCATATATAACAATTGCATTATCGAGATCACCGCCTTTTATAAGATTATGTTTTACCAAAGGTTCTATTTCTCGGACAAATACGAATGTACGGCTTGCCGAAATCTCGTCTTTGAACTGTTCCAGATCCTCCAAACAAGCATATTGATTGTTGAGAACAGGCGAATCGAAATTTATCAGTACGTTTACACTAAAATGATCGTCCGGTAATACTAATATCGATGATCCGGTATTTTCATCTTTAACCTCGATTTTATCTTTGATAATGTAATAATCCCTTTCTGCTTCTTGCTCGACGATGCCGGCTTTTTCGATTGTATCGGTATAATATTTGGCACTACCGTCGAGTATCGGAAATTCGGGAGCGTTTACTTGTATTAGGCAGTTATCTATTCCTGCTCCGTAGAGGGCAGCCATGGCATGTTCTATGGTACTTACGACAACTTCGTTTTTTCCCACTACAGTTCCTCGTTGGGTTTCACTTACCTGATCTGCGACAGCTTCGATAACCGGTTGTTCGGGAAGGTCTATACGTTGAATTTTATACCCGTGATTTTCAGGTGCGGGAAGGAATGTGATTGTGATGTCCATTCCCGTATGCAATCCTTTCCCTGTTAAGGAGAAGCTGTTTTGTAAAGTCTGTTGTTTCATAAATATTCTCTAAATAATGCACTCTGAAATGAGAAAAGGCCTTACTTTTCGAGTTGTTTCTTTAAATTTTCAATTTCTTTCTGCAACTGCTTGACGGTTTGATTTAATTCCGGTAACTTTTTTATCATCACGGTAGAGCGGGCAAATTCTCTTGCCGGTACTGCCGGATAACCCAATATGCTTGCGTCGGAACTTACGTGGTTAGGAATTCCCGATTGGGCACCTATATTCACCCGATCACCGATAGTGATGTGTCCTGCAAAACCAACCTGTCCGCCAACCATGCAATGACTGCCTATTTTCGTTGATCCTGCAACGCCCACTTGGGCTGCCATAACCGTATTTTCTCCGATCTCTACATTATGGGCGACTTGAATCAAATTGTCCAGTTTAGCTCCTTTTCTTACAATAGTCGATCCCATTGTGGCGCGGTCGATCGTTGTGTTTGCTCCGACCTCTACTTGATCTTCGATGATCACGTTCCCGATCTGTGCGATTTTTACGTATGCACCGTTATGAGGGGCAAAGCCGAAACCATCAGCTCCGATTACCGCACCCGCATGGATAATACAATTTTTCCCGATCACGCAGTCATGATAGATCTTTACCCCGGGATACAAGATCGTATTATCTCCGATCGTTACGTTATCACCAATGTAAACTTGAGGATAAATTTTAACATTTTCTCCAACTTTTACATTTTCACTTACGTAAGCGAACGCACCTATATATACAGACTGAGAAATTGTTGCAGACGCTGCAATGTATGTATCTTTATCGATACCTTTTTTTTCGGGACGCGCTTGATTTACTAAGTTAAGTAGTTGTGCCAGACAAGAATACGCATCATCAACCTTAATTAATGTCGCATTTATTTTTTGTTCGGGTTCGAAATCCCGATTTACTAGAACTATACTGGCTTGGGTCGTATAGATGTGATGCGTATATTTGGGATTGGCCAAAAAAGTCAGTGTTCCGGGTTTTCCTTCTTCAATTTTAGACAAGTTGTTTACTTTAACTTGATTGTCTCCGATAATTTCGCCGTGAAGGAAATCGGCGATTTGCTGTGCGGAAAATTCCATTCGTATTAAGTTATATTCTAATGGTTACAAAATTGTTTCATTTTGCAAATTACGCATTTTTTTTTCAAATATGACGGATATTTATCTGTTTTTATTCAAGTATGGAAACCTCTGTATTATAAAAAGTTTTGCATATTCCTTGTCTGTTTAACCGGTTATGGTTCTCAGTGAGTATAGGGTAGAAATAGACTCTTAAAAGCTGTCTATATTTTGCTCAGGTCAGATTTGAGAGTTTTTTTCGAGGATATTTTATTGTTTTTACGAGGATAATAGCGGATTGTCTGACGAGGGAAAAAAGACAAGAAGAAAACATAAAAATGACCTGGTAATATTTTCTACGTCGGGAAATGATATATCGCAATTAACTGCAACGAATTAGAACCAACTATAATGAAGCTACTGATTTTCAGTGGCTTTTTTATTTGTCCAAAATCCGGCTATGTGCAGTCGGATATAGTTGTCCGCCATATTTTTCTACCGTATTTCTACCGCGGAACATTTTCGGGATTTGCCCCGATGTCACGATGACGTAGTAGTTGACGTGTGTTGACAATGGTTTACGTGAGTAGACAAAAAGGGAAATAAAACGCAGCCTTTATTGCTGGCCGCAAGGGCTGAAATTGCCCGAACAACGAAAGTTTATGTTTAACGAAAATATGGAGGACAAACAAGATGGAAGTAAAAAGAATCTGTCAGTGGTGCGGCAAGCCTTTTATGGCAAAAAAGACCACCACAAATTATTGCAGTCCGCAATGTTCCAAAAGAGGTTACAAACACCGGATGAAGGAGCGCGGAATGGAACTCAGGGAAATCCAGGAAATGCTTGAGTTAAAGAGAAAGCTGGAGAGTCAGGAATATTTCACTTTTTCTCAAGCTGCCAGACTGATGGGTGTTTCACGCCAGTATGTCTATAAACTGGTAAAGGAAGACAAACTTCGTGCATCCCGGCTAAGTTCGAGAATGTCACTCATCCGCAGAAGCGACATTGAGCTGATGCTGAAAACCAAACCTTATAAAAGTATCAAGCCCAAGGATGATGTCGATATAACCGAATATTATACAGCCGAACAGATAGCGGAGAAGTACAAGGTAAATACCAAATAGGTATGGACATATACCAGAGAGCATGATATCCCAAAGGTCAAGATCCGCCAGTTCAACTATTACAGCAAGAAACATATTGATGCGGCATTCGCCAAGTACAGGACTGACGATGCCCTGACCGAATGGTACACTCCGGAAGAGATTGAGAAAAAATATGGAATGACACGTGTCGCCATCCGCTCGCATGTCTATCGCAACAATATCCCCTCGAAGAAGGAGCACGGGCAGGTATTCTACTCCAAACTCCACTTCGACCTGTCCAAACAGACCGCCGAAGATGACTCGTCAGAATACTACACCGTACAGGAGGCCATGAAGAAATACAATCTCACCAGGGATTCAGTTTACGGCATCCTGCAATTCCACGAAATCAAACGGGAAAAGAAAGGCAGGTTCGTGCGTTTTCTGAAGGTGGAATTCGACCACATCATGGGTGCCAGGTAACGCATCTGTGCGCACAGATATACAGACCGGAAAATGATTTTATGCTGAATGCGGTCTGCTTACACAGTGCTGCATTACCGTGCCTGCTTCCCGGAGGGAAAAAGGAAGATTCTCTACGTTGACACGGAACAGGGCAAGAACCATTGCCAGATTGTTCTGAATAGAATCCTGAGACTGGCAGGTCTGCCGAAAGATTGTGATGCAGACAACCTGACGATGCTGGCACTCCGGAAATATTCGCCCGAAGTACGACTGGCTATAACGGAAGAGGCAATCGGCATGATATCCGATTTAGGTCTGGTCATCATAGATGGCATCCGGGACTTCATCCATGATATCAATTCACCCGGTGAATCCACCGATGTGATATCCAAATTCATGCAATGGACCGATGACAGGCAGATACACATCCATACCATCCTGCATCAAAACAAGAATGACGAACACGCGCGTGGGCATGTTGGCACGGAATTGAACAACAAGGCGGAAACCGTCATGCAGATAGAGCCAGACAAAGATGACAAGTTCATTAGTATTGTGGAAGCCATACACAGCCGTGACCGTGAATTTGAACCGTTTGCCTTCTGGGTAAACGATGACTCCCTGCCCGAACTGGTGGAGTCATATTAACCCCAGAAAAGGCTGCTAGGACGCCCAACCAAGGAACCGTTTGACCCGTACAAGGAGATACCTGAGGATACGCACCGTTCCGCTTTGAACGCCGCTTTTGAGGACGGGAACATCAGCGGCTATAACGGCTACCTTGAACGGCTGAAAGAGGGATACGGACGGCTGGGGATAAAACTGGGGTACAACAAGACGGTGGAATTGGCAAAGTTCCTATGCAACAAGCGGATGGTCGTAAAAGAAGGGAAAGAATACAAATTCAACCGAGATTTCCATTATTGAGCCACTATGCCATTAAATCGCGGTGTAACATTTTTCTGTGACATTTCCCGACTTTACTTTAATGCAAGGGTGCAGATATGGGAATAAAGTAAAGCTATGGCAGGTTTCATCATACAGGTGCAATCTGCCATGCTCCCTTTTGTATGTACACTGGAAACCGAACAGCATCTGTATTATTTGAAGTGAAGCTATCATCCATGCCGGGCTTGCCCGTCTGCCAGTAATAAACCCTATGGGGTAGCCTAATACCCCACTCGCCTTTCGGCGGCGGGATGAGTGCCACTTAAAACAGCAAGCTGGGCACGGGAAAATGGCTGTAGGGATTGGACAGAGCACGATAAATTCTATCTCTTTTGTAGCCAACGATGATATCGACTTTATGCACCTGGTTCAATCAGAAGAACCGGATAGGACTTTAACCAAGTTATGATTTGAGGAAATAGTTACGGCAGGCGCAGAGACACATCATCTGAAACTATGATAAATCAGCGGTACCTAAGTACGAGATCTCGAAAAAACTTTTGATCCATTCGGCAGAATATCGGACAGTCCCATGCTTTGGCTATTGGACATGTCGTTGATATTGCTTTCCCTATTTTTGAGTCTGAATCGTCATGCCCATAGCCAAACTTACTATCAGAATCAAGTTACGAATGTCCAACGAGTATACCACATCCTCACCTGCAAAGATTGACCCATGTTATGGCAAACTTCTATCATGGACTTTGACAAGCGTGATTTCCTTGATTGGATAATATCTGTAACAATCCATCTTGAAAATCCGGCAAACGCAGGCTAAACCCTTTGGCAACATCAATGATTGTATATCGTTTAATATGTCCAATCCAACAATGCCGCCGACCGGTTTAAGCAATCTATGCTTGGGTTTTGGCGCACTGAGGACAGATGAAAAGTCAGATTGAATCTGGTAAATTTGAATTCAAATTTCCAGCAATCATATGATAATATCTTTCATTTAAAGCTTTCAGCTACAATGCAGCAACTCAAACTACTCTGTATAAAGTCTTACCCATGATTCCCGAACAAACTTGACGAGTTCAAACAATATATAAGGGGATTCAGGGATTTATCATTAGAATCATTACAGATGATATGCTAATGTTTCCAGATATTCCGTCCTATGTTATATGTGATACCAATTACATTCCCAGTCTATAGTTCCATGTTTTTCGAGGTTCATATAATTAAAAAGTTACATCTAAGCAAAAAATCACTCCTTCAAATCCCCGTTTATGGCTAGCTTTTCGTATTTTTGTTCTAATTTAAAGTGCTATGCATACGACCAATCATCATATTCCTTCCGGCTCGGCTTTCAATGAAGAGCTTCGAGATTTGTGGAATCAGTATATCCTGATTCAGGAGCAACTCCTGAAGAGACGTTGTGCGCCGGTAAGCATCGATCCGGAATCCATAGAGATTGACGGATATAAAATGACGGTAAATGTAGATGAATCTGGTCGGGACAGAATCGTAGATAAAATCTTCAAAGACCGATTGATGCTCTCGCCCGATGATATTCATGAAGATCATTTGATGATTAATGAAGGAGTCTGGAATTCATTCTCGGACTCGGGTATATGTTCTCTGCAAAAAGAACTGGCCTCGTGCTACATTCATATGGCGCAAACTCCCTCTATCAGTGCGACCGTTTTCTACGGAAACGGGATAGTATTCCCGACTAATCAGCTCACTCTCTCAGAAATCCGCAGCCTCGACCAATCTTTAAAGGGAGGGCATGTATGTACGGGTCAAGTTGATGATATTGTTGCCTGCATCACAACGCTTAATGTTGACCTGGAGGCATTCTATACTCACCTTTTTGGTTCCGAGCATTATTGGAGAAAGGCGAAAGAGCACAAAGGAGAAGTCGTCATAAAAGACATCATCGAGTATAAGAATCATTATATTCCCGATGATGTTATTAAAGACTATGGTCTCAAAATCGGCTTAAGGATTGATAGTTATCGGATTATTTTTAGTATCGACAATCCGAACGCTAAAGAGATGATGAGGGCCATGTGTAATTATTATGACACATCCACAAAGGCATTTGTCTTTAAGCGTCCCATTGATCGGGATGAATTACACGACCTTGATGTGATGTCCGAGATCCAAAGCAATATCACTGTTTTCTTAACTGAAGCCTGCCACTATTGCTCGGAAAATGAGATTCATGTTGATACGGTTTTCCGTTATAAGACATCCAACCGTCAATCCGTCCGTTATGTTTTCGATGATGTGACTCAATATGTGGCGCAGCGCGACAATATGAGTTTCAATCCTGACACTGGAAATCTTGGGATAGATTTCAATTGGCGGTCGGACAACATCTGGGATATTCTTAAAGAACTGGAAAAGTCAGTTCCTTTCATTTCTGCTCGCACATACGGTGCTGAGCATAAGTTCAAATGCAACGTTTCCACTTCGATGGTTGGGTTCAGCGAGGTGGAGAAACGGCTAAGCGACAGATTTGAAAATGTTGTCATAGAGAATGATGCGAACAGGCACTGTATCCGCATCAGTCTCCCCTGTCCTTCTGTTGATTATTATGAAAGATTGCATGATTCTCTGCAGAGGGAGCTTTCTTTCCTAAGAGGATCTTGCAATGTACTTCTTGACCAGCGCGTTTTCGGGAAAGTCAAAGTCCTAATTCACCGCGATGAAAAATCTCGTATTGAAGACATAGAGGATAACCTCAAGGATATGCGCAAGGCAGATTTCGGCTTTGAAGTAGGCGAAAAAATGGTCCCTTTCGGCAATCTGCTGTCGGTTAAGTATCCAAAGCTGTTATTCGACATAGACGTTGAGCCCGGAAAGGAGCAAGCTGTCATCAAGTATCTCAATCAAAAGAGCATTCAGTTTGTTGTTCCCATTCTTACCGGGGATATCGAAAAGATTTCCAGGTTGAAGAATACGTTTACGATGGCCACAAGTGGCAACAATCTTCTTAACGACAACCTTCAGAACTTCATATTTGATTCTGCGCTCGCCACACCGACTCCCGATTTACAATACATATTACGGAGAGATGGCGGCCCATATCAAGAACTCTGTAGACATTTGATTAACTCGCGGATTAATGAGTCACAGAAGGATGCAATTCTTAAATGTATCTTCGCAAAAGATCTCGCTGTCATACAAGGGCCTCCGGGTTCTGGTAAGTCAACTGCAATTGCTGAACTCATCTGGCAGCTCATCAGGAATGGACTGAAACAAGGTAACAAATGCGAAAGGATTCTTCTTACTTCAGAAACGAACCTTGCTGTTGACAATGCTATTTCAAGAATCATCAACAGCAAAACGAATCTTGTTAAGCCAATTCGTTTCGGTGGTGAAGAAAAACTCGAGTCCGAAGGTCTCCAGTTCTCGATCGAGCTTATGAAGAAGTGGGTTGAAGAAGGAGATGAAGCCCTCCTGCCGGAAGAACTTGATGAAGAGGATGACGCAACCAGAACTATGTCCAAAACAGATTTGGTTCTTAACAATTGGTTGGAGAATATTTCTCGTAGGTCTTTCTACGGCATAAATGCCGAAGATAACGATGTAATGACCAAGTGGAAGAGAGTGTTATCTGAACCCACGAAAGAGATTCGTGAACTCGTTTACAAGAATTACATTGACAATTGTAATGTAATCGGAGCCACCTGTAGTTCTATCGGTGACAAAAAAGCGGATGGCAAAGGAAGCACACAGTTCTTCAGGAATTATAGAGAGATATTTAATCCCAACGGGCGAAACGTAAAAATCGAGTTTACGACTGTTATTCAGGATGAGTCCTCTAAGGCAACCCCGGCGGAGTTGGTTCTTCCATTCGTGTACGGGAATCGAGCTATAGTTATCGGAGACCATCGTCAGCTCCCTCCGATGCTCGATCGTGAAGAAATGGAATCTTCGCTTGATTATGCCCTCTCTTCTGCCAAGACTCCAGAAGAAAGAGAAAAGATTAACCGCCTACAAAAGTTCCTTGATACGCAATTCGACAAGATTGAAGAATCTCATTTTCAGAGATTGTATGAAAATGCGGATTCATCCATCAAAGAGACTTTCAACCTGCAATACCGGATGCACCCCGACATAAACGATGTAATTAAGCAGTTCTATTTGAAAGATGGCGGTCTTGATTGCGGTTTAATCAAGCCGAAAGACTTGGGTGTTAACTTCCCCGACTTTACCAACCCCGCTTCTCGCTATCACGGCATTGAAATGAAGCCATTTATTGGCCACAATACGCATGTGCTGTTCATCAATACTGACAGTCCAGAAATGCTTGATGGCACATCCCGAGTTAATTATGGCGAAGTTGAGGTAATCGGCAAACTGCTTAATAGATTCGCATCATCTTCTACATTCTCCAAATACCTTGAAAAATTTGATAAGGAAGAAGATAAGCAGATCGGCATTATCAGTTTCTACGGAAAACAGATAAAGCAGATAAGAGAGTTGGCTAAACTCCACAAGAATATTCCAATTAGAGTAAGTACCGTTGACCGGTTTCAGGGTATGGAGCGTAATATCATCATCGTCTCAATGGTGCGAAGCCACGTGATTCAGGCGCACAAAGACGATGCTCCAAATTATGCGAGATTCAGGAAATATGGCTATCCCGAGCAAACATCCTTGGGATTCGCTCAATCCCCGAATAGACTTAATGTCGCCTTGTCCCGTGCAAAGAGATTGCTTATAATAGTGGGCAACGAAAAACACTTTTCGCAGCATCCGATTTATGAGCAGCTGTTTAAAACGATAAGGAACAATCCGGACAATAGAGTAATTGAACAAAGCGAGCTATGAATCAGAATTTCCTTCATAATGCAGAGTACGTCTATTCAAGCCTCCACAAATGGGGCCTGAAACGCTATTCCTGTCGTGTACAGTATTACACGGAGGAACCCCTGTCTGACCTTGATTTTGTCATCTGTTCTTTATTAGCCACAACCGAGGATGGTGCTTATGACAAAAGAAGTCTCGGCATTATGCTTGGTTTCAGTATGGCAGACAACCAACCGGAGGCTTATTATGACAAGTCTGAAGTAAAATTATACGAGGATATTCTCGCTATTGTAGAGAAGAATCACCTTATTCGTGTTAACGAAGACTTTGTTGAGCTTACCAATCTTGGACGACTATCTCTGGCAAACAATACTTCTTACCGTTTCTTTAGTGGCAGACAATATCTCTACGAACACTTGACTTTCTCCTACCCGTACCCTGATGCCCTTCAAATGTTCCCGTTCTACAAGGACATGGGCATTTATACCGAGTTACAGCGTGGCGCACAGTATTGGCCGGAGGATGTTGAGATTCCCACGATAATCGGCAGGAAACCGAGCCAGCTCATTAAACGAATTCTTCTTCAGTCAAAGGTTCCAAGCAACATATTTGAAGCCTCAATTGATGAGTATTTCGACATCGAGATACGAAAAGTCCCAATCCGTCTTTATACGAGTGACGATGAGTACTTTCCTGTTGCGTATAACGAAAAAGAGATCGCTCCTATGGCGACTCAGCTCTTTGAGTTGGACGAGAACGCACTTCAGAGGGAGAATGCCATCATGGAGTGTTTGTTTGCGAAGTTGTGGGATGACAAGTCTGCAATTCTGGACTATAACAACCTCGAAGCTTATTTTGAATTTGTCAATTTTGAGGAACTTACAAAAGACTCAAGAACAAAGTGGAACGATGAGTGCTTGTTCGCTAAAATCGTTGAAATGGCGAACAGCAATTGCTGGCTAAATATGTCCAACAATTGTGACATAGAGATCATCTACAAGCATTTAGACAAATACATAGACCAGTGGGATTGGGAAACGCTTACCAGCAGGGTTGAGGATGACTTCCTTCTTGCCAACTTTAATGACTATCCGTGGGATCTTGAAGGCATTTCAAGCGATGCCACAAGAGAAGTGTCCTTAATAGAGAGTCTGATCCTTAAGTCAGGGGTCTACTCAGCCGAATGGGATTGGGAGACTCTCGGAAAACGCCTAGAGAAAGATTTTGTCCTTGGTAATCTGGTCTTGACAAACGTTGATTTGTCAGATTATACCGAAGATTCCATCCCCGTCAGATCTCTTCTTCTGGAGTATCCGGACAAGCGCTGGGATTGGAACAAAGTCGAGGATACTTTCGATCTGTCGTATATCTTAGAAAACATCCTTACCCTACAAGAGCATCTTAAGTTTGTCCGCCTCTTTGACAGAGCCTTTGTAGATGATGAAACTGCGCATACCTTTATCAACAACTCATTGTTCGTGTCTGCTGTAAACGCAAACATCAAAGAAGGAGGCTCGCTTTCATCATTGTTGTTTAACGAGAAGGAGTATGCTTGGTCAGACGAATTGATTCAGGCCTTTGATACATTAGGACTGATAGATTGGCATTCCTCTCGTTACTCTCCCGGCTTTGAATGTAATCCGAGTCTAATCTGGGACAAGCCATTTTTCACTCGCTATAACGATCGGGTAACAACGCCTATCGGAAGAGATTTCGTTTCAGAAAAATTGCAAGACGAAACGACTATAAGTGAATTCCAAGATTTTGAATGGAACTGGTCTAAACTGTCCGGCAATCAAAAAGTCTCCACCGACTTCGTAAAGGCGAATTACAAATTGCCTTGGGACTGGAGTATTCTCACAGAAAGGATGTTTGCCAGCCTTAAGTATAACAACATCGGACATCCAGCTTTTGTCGACAAATGGGACTGGAGCTATCTTTCCGCAAACCTTCCCGTTGAATTCATTATTGAGAATCTCACAAAATACTCCAATCATTGGTTCTGGAATGATGTTCTCGACAGAATAATAAATGAGCAGAATCGGCTTGACATCACATGGCTTTCAACGATAGCGTCATCCCTTAATTCAATCACGGACCAGACCTCCAAGGATGCTGCATGGACGTATCTATCCGAGGAGTATTCATACTATGAATTTAAGGGTATTCTTCGAAATACATATCATGATAGTAGGTTCTCTTGGGATCTATCTATGCTGTATTCTAAGAAAGAGTTTGACATATTCACCGATCTTGAAGAGTGCACTGATTTTATAGATTGGGAATCACTCTCTTACTCTAAAGACTTTGATAAACATCTGGCCTTTGACCCGAAATCCGGCATCAAAGAGGTATCCTGGAATAAGGATGTCAAGCAATTGATAGTAGGTCTCGAAGACAAATGGGACTTTTTCGGCCTATCCACATTAGACAGTCTCAATGACAAGGACTGGTTCTTGACCAAATATGCCAGAAAACTTGACTGGGAATATATCTCTCTTCACAGCCGTATTTTTACGGTAGAAGATAAGCAGCAACTCAATAATGTAATCAGCGCTTATCGGTCGTACATCTCGTTTAAATCATTGTCCGAACGCCAAGATGTGGACATAATTCAGATAATCAAAGGCTTTCCCGAAGCACAATACGATTATAATGCACTGATTGCAAATGGCAAATGGCGAGTTACTCAGGCTGACATTGAATCAAGGTCTCAGTATCAATGGGATTGGAGACTGCTTAGTTCTGCAGAGATATTCAAGCCGACGACTGAGTTCTTGGTTAGATACTCAGATAAGGACTGGGACTGGGAGGCATTATCGAAAAGAGACTCCGCCAAGTTGTGGTCTTCATCTACATTGTTGCTGTTGATGGCCCAAGATGAGCGCATATCATCACAGGTTGACTGGATGACGCTGACCGGGCGTCATTACTTCCCCGTAAGCTCTCCCATCATTGCTCTCATTCCGGATGATAAAGTAAATTGGAAAAAAATGTCGTCTTCAGAGCATGTAATGAATCTGCTCCCGGATTTTGCCGACGATTTGGATTGGCAGGAGGTGTCTAAGAATGAGCACTTTCCTGCTGCGGATATTGAGACCCTTGAAGAGTATGCTGATGATCTGAACTGGAACATTGTCTGCAAAAGGAATGATTTCGTATTCACAAACGACATCCTCGAGAAGTTTACAGATAGGATAGACTGGACAATGGCGTCGAATTCCGATACAATAAATTTCTCCGTCTCGCTTGTCGACAGATACATAGATTATTGGGATTGGCCGTCACTTATACGGAACAAAGCTTTTTTCAATAAAGTAGAGATTCGTAACAAGGGTTACCTGAAACAAGAAAACATCATCAGTTTCGTTGAGGCGTTCCCTGATAAGCCGCGAGCGTATCATTTTACGCATATGAGTAACGCGGTAAAGATTATAAAGAGTCATACGCTTCAGAGTAGGAACAAGGCTGATGGCGTATTCGAAAATAGTGCCGGCACAAACGTTGACAACACCGCTAAGGCACACAGTTTCGCAAGATTCTATTTTATATCCAAGTCCCATACTCTGTTCTATAATGAATGTCTCGGGAAAGATAGAAATGATGGGAAATACTATAGCAGCGCACTGAATCTCGGCCTCCCCAAATGCCCGATGCCGGTGTTTTTCGTCATCGATGTTGAAGAATTATTAGCCAAAGTACCGGACAAGTGCTACTACAGCAACGGGAACATGCAGAAGAGATCGACCAGAGCGTATAAGGTTGTCGATGACCCTCATCATATAAGTACTGATGAGATTTACAACAAGTACAACAAGGATGCACGGCAGCAAGAGTTCCTCGTCAAGGATGAAGTTGACCTATCTTCCCTGTCTTCCCTTCATATCTGTTGTTACGACAGTTATCAACGTGATATGCTGAAGAGCCTTGTCGGTTCGTCACCCTTAAAAGACAGAATCATTTCGAAAGAAGATTTGTTTGAGAGAATTAATAAAGAATTACATTTCAGAGATAGTGCTGAGACGCTTGAAATCACGACCGACTATTGTAATTCATTCGAATTTAAGATTACATACACTGATGGAATGACCCCAGAGGTTCTCAATCCCTCCGCTATCCTTAGAGAGAAAGGTAACAACATCTATATGGGACATTATCTAGAGATTAAGAAAGACAAACCATTCACCATCTACTTTGAGGTTTCCGAACCAAGAAAAGGCAGTTGGTTGATATATACAAACAAATAATATGGAACTTTTTTTAAATCTAAACAACGATTGGAAACAGCTTGTATATAAAAACTGGCTGCTGTTAAAAATGCTGCAGTACCCGCTTGATGTATTCTTATATGATGACTCATATGGAATGGATTTCTTATTATGCAAGGCATTGGAATGGGAGTCTAATAATCCCGAGGAAGATTTAAAGAAACTTGAGAGATTTGTTAATTCGCGTTTGCAGCATATATCAGAAGAGATTGCTGATAGTATATGCCAAATGGAATTCATACACATAAACAGCAATATTGATAACTTGTCTCCATTGTCTCTATTTAACAACATTAAAATTGTTGACTTTCATGGTGAGAACAAGTCTAACGTAAATGACTTCATTCCTTTAGCAAAAGATCGATATATATATGTGTTAGATTATGCTGACTATGAGACGATTAATTTCGATTTAAGGTCAAACATAACTTCTATACCTAATATTAAATACATTAAGGGGTATGGGATTCCATTGGAACTTAGTACAATAGTATGTGACCTTAAGGGATACAACATTCATAATATTAATCAGGGCTATGAATAACATTAAGATAGTTAGAGGTAATATCTTCAACACAAAAGCCCAAACGATTGTGAACACCGTCAACTGCGTCGGCGTTATGGGCAAGGGTATCGCACTTGTATTCAAGTTGCGCTATCCTCTAATGTTTGATATTTACAAAGGGTTCTGCAAGTCAAAGCAGATCGGCATCGGGAAACTTTGGCTTTATAAAGGTGAACCAGAGGAATCTTGGGTTCTGAACTTCCCCACAAAGTTTCATTGGAAATACCCCAGCAAATTAGAGTATATCGAACTCGGACTCGAAAAGTTTGTAACGACCTACAAAGAAAAGGGTATCACCTCCATTGCTTTTCCAATGCTCGGCACCAACAATGGAGGACTGAGCAAAGACGAGGTTTTGCCAGTGATGCAAAGATACCTCTCCGCTTGCGATATCCCCGTAGAGATATACGACTATGACCCCTCGACGCCTGATGACTTGTTTGAGAGATTCAAGACCACTTGGCAATCCATCGGTGATACAGAAAAAAAAGCCTGCGGCATAAGGAGCATCACTCAAATCAGGGCAATGAACAAGGCGTTGGAGGATGACGACATCAAATCCATGATTGCATTGATCAATTATGATGGTGTCGGAATGAAGACGATGGAAGGATGTTTCAAGATGGTTATGAATTATAAAAAAGAACAAACATTGTTATAAAGATGGGCCTGCTCGTTTACAAAGTTGCTGACTACTCTTTCACTGCAGAAAGAGAGCAATATTGCGCAATCTGTGAAATGCTTAAAAAGCATTATTCCAGCAGATCGGAAGTATGTCTCTTCGTCGCCAATTACAGCATTTACGATAGCGAAATCGACGGGATTCTATTTAAGAATGACGCAGTTATTTCCGTTGAATTCAAGAATTACGGAGGTGAAGTAACGGCTGTCGAGAACGGCTGTTGGACGCTTGCAGACGGTACCATCGTGAAGGGTGGTTCAAGAAAGAATCCGTACCAACAGGCAAAGGTAAACCATGTTAACCTCAAGCAGGGACTATCTGATGGAATGATCTTATCAGAAAGGGTTCTTCGGAATGTTCCTGCTCTGATTGTATTCAATCAGCCGATAAAGTGCAACAATCAGTTATCCGGCAGAGTAAAGAGCTGGCTCCATATTACGGACAACGACCATTTTCTACAGAAATTAGCAGACATAACAGAACCGCATACTGACCTGTCCAACGTAGAGATTATCAATCTTGTCGACAAGTTGAATCTATTAGATGAGTGGAAAGACCTGGACTATTGCGACCAGGTTATGAGTGATAAGTCTCAAGTTGATGTCGAGGGACTATCCGCAGAGTCTCTTCCGTTTGATGTTCCCGCTTCAGCTGTTCCAGAATCTGTACCCAGAGAACAGACTCCTCTGCCCTCCGATAACGTACATTATCTCGACAAGAATAAGATTCGTGTTTCATCAGACCGCATAGAGATGCTTGCTGATAACGAAGTGTTTGTATTCGGCTCCAACATTGGAGGGAAACATGTCGGTGGTGCTGCTCGTCAGGCGTATCAGAAGTTCGGTGCCGAATGGGGCGTTGGATCGGGACCTACTGGTAAGTGCTACGCCATTCCGACAATGCACGGAGGAATAGAAGTAGTTGCCTCTTATGTGGATGCCTTTATTAAGTATGCCTCTGAGCATCCTGAGTTACGATTTCTTGTTACTAAGGTCGGATGCGGAGTTGCCAAGTTCCATCCGAACCAGATTGCCCCTCTCTTTGCTCAAGCGGTTGACTTACCTAATGTGTACCTGCCTGCAGAGTTCTGGTTATACCTCCCAAAATGACAAGAGTCTAAAACAAAAGAATAATACCGGAACCCACTGGGAACAATCCAAGACCATACCTCGCAGATTTATTACTAGAACGGTTGCTTTGAGATATGAGAATCAATAGGCTAATCCCCTCGTTTTAATCTAATTCTACAATGACAAAATAACATTTTTCTAGCAAATAGCACCTATTATCCTACACTTTTTCCGACGAATTAGAGTTGCAACGGCCCGGGAAAGTTTCGGCAGCAACACTTTGCAGCAATAGTATAACATAGACTTATGTCGAAAGAGACTTTACTTTATCCCCGTACTCATATATACGCCAATTAAAGTAAAGTCAAAATAAGGGAAGAAAAGAAATGGCTCCGCCAAACAGACCAGCCGATTTGCCGAAGTCTACCAATGATACAGTCTGTTTTTTCTTTTGGCTGCAAAATCTTCGTGAGTGCATCTTGCTTTTGTTGAC